>JACDJB010000363.1_pt1 | contig 51242 bp, 48 predicted proteins | sample 7454121 | NCBI WGS metagenome assembly JACDJB01 (sample SAMN14253290, study PRJNA609438) | sludge metagenome | isolation source: sludge after 25d culture with pyrite | collected 2018-12-20 | reverse complement strand
TATTTGATCGTAAAACAAGAGGTTCCAGATGTGATCAATGATCATTCAAATCGACTATATGATGTGGCTCCCGATCTCTCATATAGTAATGAGTTTATGTTTCATAAACACCGCATTTTAGGAGATCAAGAAAAGGCGATGGAGTACATGGAGCGTATTAAGAAGCTCGGTCTCTTTCATGAGAATCATAGTGAAACATTGATAGCGTTTCGTGAGATTTATGAGGAACGAGGAGAGGGCGATATCGTAGAGAAAATCAGCGATATTCTAAATGCGAGAGGAGAAGAGAAATGATTCAATTAACTAACATTAGTAAAGAGTTTGTCAGCTCTGTTGAAAGCGTACGGGCGGTGCAGGAGGTAACATTAGAGATCGCTGACGAACAGATGGTAAGCATCATGGGACCTTCTGGCTCTGGAAAGACTACATTACTGCAGATGATGGGGCTACTAGAAAAACCGACATCAGGGGAAATGCTGATTGACGGTATTCAGGCAACCCAACTTAGTGAGAAAGAGAAGGCAGAGCTGCGTAACCAGAAGATGGGTTTTATTTTTCAACAGTTTCAATTACTACCTGCACTTACTGCGATTGAGAATGTGATGCTACCTGTACTGCAGTACCGAAAACGCAAAGAGCATCTCGAAAAAGCTGAACATTTACTTGAAAAGGTGGGGCTCATTCATAGGCGGAACAATCCCCCATCGAAATTGTCTGGTGGAGAACAGCAAAGAGTGGCAATCGCTCGCTCACTGATCAACAACCCCACTTATATCTTTGCTGATGAATTGACGGGTAATTTGGATTATGAAACCTCGATTCAGATCATGGACTTTCTAAAGGAGCTGAATGAAAAAGAAGGTAAGACAATCATCATGGTAACTCATAACACAGAACTGACTGACTACTCCCATCATGTCTTTCATATAAAGAATGGGAAAATTGTCCATCAGAATGTAAAAGCATTAGTGTAAATGCAAAGGAGGGGAAATTGCCCCTCCTTTTTTCACCATGAATATTTTGCTAGTATTAGCGACTGTCCTTTTTGCCTTTTCCGAAGAGGATGTACAAGCCTACCAAGATCAATGCGAATCCGATTAAATAAGGGACAAATGTGCTAAGTAGATTAAAGAATAGGAAGGTGCCACCGATCCCAAATAATATCAATGAAGCGAGTAAAACCCCGAACTGACGTGCCCCAAATATATACAATTCTAGTAAACCAATAGCAGGTCCAATGATAAAGACTGGCCATAGATTCCCCATAAGCTGATAGTGGGTCATCTCGCTGAAGAAAAAGAGAATTGCATATGTAACGAGAATTCCACCAGGAACTAAGAGGCCTGGTATACGGTACGCAAATGCAAACAGATGAAATAACACTCCTGGTATTAAGATGAAAAAGGGCCACAAGGATAAAAAAGAAAGATTAAATCCCCCAAATTTGATCACTAAAAATAAGATTCCGATCGCTATTAATGTATAGCCAACCAATTGATTGTTGCGATTCATAGCAACTCCTCCTCTTTTGGTACAATAGATCTGCCTTAATAGTAGTATATTTTTTTCAATCGCCAATTGCCAGTACGTTAGAAATTGCTTTTATCAGTTGCGGGACATCTTCCTATTTCATAATAATATTGTAGCTTGTAAAAATGTGGATGGAAGGTGTAACGTATGCTTTATATGATGATTGGCTTACAAGCAAGTGGGAAAACATCTTATGTAGAAAAACATGCACCAAAGGATGCTGTAATCATATCACCTGATCGCATTCGTAAAGAAATTTTTCAAGTCGATTACGATCCAGCTGTAGAGGAGGGCGTATGGGGGACTTTTTTCCGACAGCTAGAACTCGCTTTACGTGATAAAAAGAAGGTGATCATTGATAATACGAATGTGACTCGGTCGGGAAGAGCTACAATATTCCGTATTGCACGAAGGTATAATGTTCCTGTGATCGGCTATTGGTTTAAAACCCCAATCGAGGAGTGCATAAAACGGAATCAGCAGCGTGAAAGAAAGGTTCCAGAGCAGATGATTTACAATATGCAGCGTATGTTTGATGAACCGGTAATTGAGGAAGGCTTTCAAGAGATAAAAGAAATAGGCTTTATACCCGAGGCTGTGGCTACAAAAGCAACGACAAAAATCCCACGGTCAAAGATCAAAAAAAGAAGAAAATAAGCTACGAAGGTAGCTTTATCGATAAGGTAGTCTTGTGGGCTACCTTACTTATTTTTAACAATCTTAACAATATCTTAAAACCGCCAATCTGGAATATATTTCAGGCTCTGATATAATAGTTTTGGTTAAGCAAGTTGTTTTCAGGTGGTTTTTACATAGCTTGCTTTTCAAATATTATAAAAGGGAGTTGTGGTTATGAAAAAGTACTTTGGTCTATTACTTGCCATTGTATTGGTCTTCCAATCCTTTACTTTTGTATCTGCAGAAGAGACTACAGGTTGGGAACTGACCATCATGCACACCAATGATACGCATGCGCACTTAGAGAATATGGCAAAGCGTTTTACGGCAGTCGATCAGATACGCGCAGAGGTAAAGAATTCGATCTTGGTTGATGCGGGTGATGTGTTCAATGGGACGCTATTTTTTAATCAGTATAATGGTAAAGCGGATTTAGAGTTTATGAATCTATTAGGCTATGATGCTATGACTTTTGGTAATCACGAGTTCGACAAAGATTCAGAAGTACTCATTGATTTTGTGAAGGATACAAAATTCCCAATGGTAAGCTCCAACATTGACTTTACAAAAGATGTTCATTTACAAAGCTTTGTACAAAGTGGTGTTGGTGAAAATGTCGAGGGTGGTAAAATTTATAACAGCATTATTCTCGACATAGATGGGCAAAAAGTAGGGGTAATTGGATTAACTACTGAGGACACTACATTCCTTGCAAGTCCAAGCAAGGATATTACGTTTAAAGACCATATACAGTCTGCAAAAGACGCAAAGACTGCTTTAGAGGAAAAAGGAATTAATAAAATTATCGTATTAAGTCATTTAGGCTATGAAGTAGATCTCAAATTGGCAGAAGCAGTAGCTGGACTTGACGTTATCGTTGGTGGTCACACACATACTACGCTTATGGAGCCAGTTGAAGTAGTAAATGGTGCGAAGACGCTAATTGTACAAGCAAATGAATGGGGAAAGTATCTTGGTCGAGTTGATGTTACTTTCAATACAGCAGGAGAAATTACAAGCTATAATGGTAAATTGCTTGATATCAATGGGAAAGATGCAGACGGCAATGAGCTATTTGTTGCTAACGAAAATGTAGTATCTCGTCTAGCTGAATTAGAAAAACCGATAGAAGAATTGAAAAAGACCGTTGTAGGCTACACAACAGTAGATTTGGAAGGTACTAGAGACCTAGTGCGTACAGGTGAGACGAACTTAGGGAACTTGATTGCTGAGGCAATGCTTGCCAAAGGAAATGCTCTAACAGGTGCAACGATCGCGATTACCAATGGCGGTGGAATTCGAGCTTCTATTCCAGCTGGTCCAATTACACTTGGTGATGTAAGAACCGTTCAGCCATTTGAAAATACATTTGTTACACTTGATATGACAGGTGAACAAATTCTAGCTTCTCTAGAGTCTGGTGTATCCCAGGTAGAAGACAAGGCTGGTAGATTCCCGCAAGTCGCAGGATTGAAATTCAGCTTCGATCCTCGTAAACCAGCAGGCAGTCGTATTATGAGTGTAGAGGTGAAAACCGATAAAGGCTATGTACCTCTAGATCCTAAGGCGACCTACAATGTAGCAACAAGTTCCTATATGGCTGGTGGTGGTGATGGTTACACAGCTATGAAGGAAGCTAAAGATGCAGGTAAAATGAACGATCTCTATTTTGTAGACTATGAAATCTTTGTAGAGTATTTAGGTAAGTTTGATAAGGTTTCCCCACAAGTAGAAGGACGTTCTATCAACTTAGAAACAGTAGAAGTACAGAAAGTAGATCAAGTGTATGTAGTAAAAGCAGGCGATGTTCTTTGGAAAATTGCTAAATTACTTGGTTTCACGTATCAAGAGATCGCAGAATATAATGGCTTAAAAAATCCGCACTTTATTTTAGAGGGTCAAAAGCTGTTAATTCCAGCAAAATAATAGAATTGATTCAAAAAGAGCACTCGATGTCGAGTGCTCTTTTTTTTGCAAGAAGATCGTTTGTAAATATGGATATTTACAATGATAGATTTACGTGGCATAATTGTGTAAATTAGTAATATTCAGAACTAATAATGATTTCAGAAATGGATATGTCTAGATCAGCTAAAGGATGGGATACATAATGGAAGATTTGCTCACGGTTCGTAATCTTAAAAAATACTTTCCGATTACGCAGGGAGTATTTGCTAGACAAGTAGGGGAGATCAAAGCTGTAGATGATGTATCCTTTTCCGTTCGCAAAGGGGAGACCCTTGGACTTGTAGGAGAAAGTGGCTGTGGCAAGTCGACTACAGGTAGAAGCATTATTCGCTTAATTGAGCCAACTGCAGGAGAAGTTTTCTTTGATGGGGTAGAGCTGCTTTCATTATCTGCGGATGAGTTACGAAAGAAGCGTAGAGAAATGCAGATGGTTTTCCAAGATCCGTATGCTTCTTTGAATCCACGTCAAACTGTAGAACAAATTTTAGAAGAACCGATGATTGTACATAAGATGGGTACAAGTGAAGAACGAAAAAAAAGAGTCAGAGATTTACTAGAGGTAGTGGGACTACCAAACTCATACGCGAGGCGATATCCACATCAATTTAGCGGCGGGCAGCGTCAACGCATCGGGATTGCTCGTGCATTATCTGTGTACCCTAAGCTGATTATCGCAGATGAACCCGTTTCCGCACTCGATGTCTCGATTCAGTCTCAAGTACTCAATTTACTCCAAGACATCCAAAAGGAATTTCAACTTACATATTTATTTATTGCACACGATCTTAGTGTTGTACGTCATATTAGTGACCGTGTAGGCGTAATGTATTTAGGAAGAATCGTAGAGATTGCAGATACGAAACAGTTGTACAAGGATCCAAAGCATCCGTATACACAAGCATTGTTATCTGCGGTACCGATTGCTGATCCTTTTGCTGCTCGCGATCGGATCATACTTCAAGGGGATGTACCGAGTCCTTCTAATCCACCTACTGGCTGCTCGTTTCATAATCGTTGTATTCATGCAATGGAGCAATGTAGAACAATGCGTCCAGAGCTAAACACGCTTGATCATGGGCACCAAGTTGCTTGCCATCTATATTAGGCAAACGACTATCAAATACATAATTCAAACGGAAATGGAGGTGAGGGTAAAAAATAAACATTTTGGTTGTTTCTAGAATTGATAAAATCTAAGGGGGTTTACTAAAAGTGAAGAAAAGATCGCTTGTTTTATTTTTAGCACTTATTATGGTACTTTCTTTATTTGTTGCTGCTTGTGGTAAGACCACAGGTGGTAAGGCGGGAGGTACGCTTGTATTTGGACGTGGTGCGGATTCCGTATCACTAGATCCATCGATTGTAACAGATGGTGAGTCATTACGTGTAACGAAGAATATTTTTGATACGTTGCTCGACTATGCTGATGATAGCATGGTAGTAGAGCCAGCTCTAGCAGAAGAGTGGAAGATTTCTGACGATGGTCTAACGTATACATTTAAACTGAGAAAAGGTGTTAAATTCCACGATGGTACAGCTTTCAATGCACAAGCTGTAAAGATCAACTTTGATCGTTGGAAAGATCCCGCTAACTCTCCAGCTGGGGTATTTGAATACTACACGAGCCAGTTTGGTGAAGTGATCAAGGAAGTCGTGGCGCAAGATGATCATACCGTTGTGTTCCATCTAAACCGTACACAAGGACCATTCTTGCAAAATATTGCGATGGCCAACTTTGCGATTGCCAGCCCAGCTGCTTTAGAAAAGTATGGTGACAAGTTTGGTCAAAACCCTGTCGGTACGGGTCCATTCGTATTCAAAGAGTGGAAGACAGAAGAGTCAATTACTTTGGAGAAAAACAAAGATTACTGGATGAAAGGTTACCCATTACTCGACCGTGTGATTTTCCGTTCAATCAAAGATAACTCTGCTCGTTTAAATGCATTACGTGCAGGGGATATCGACCTCATGGATAATCTCGCTCCAAGTGATGTAGAGAGTGTGGAAAAGGATAATAACCTCAATCTCATTATGCGTCCATCATTTAACGTAGCATACCTTGGCTTTAATACAGAGAATGCTCCACTTAATGATCCTAAGGTACGTATAGCGATTGCGCATGCGATCGATAAGAAGGGCTTAGCGGAAACCATTTTTAATGGTAAAGCGATTCCAGCTAAGAACCCAATGCCGCCTTCTTTATGGGGTTATAATGACGAGATTGTAGATTATGAGTTTAATCTAGATAAGGCGAAGCAGCTCTTAGCTGAAGCAGGCTATCCGAATGGATTGGAATTAACGTTCCATGCGATGCCGGCTGTTCGTCCATACATGCCGAATGGACCGAAAGCTGCAGAAGCCATGGCCGCAGATTTGGCGAAAATTGGAATTAAGACTACGATTCTTTCTCCTGAGTGGCCAGTATACTTAGAAGATACTAAAGTTGGTAATATGGAAATGTTTATCTTGGGTTGGACAGGAGATAATGGTGACCCAGATAACTTCATCTATGCGTTATTAGACCAAGATAACATCGGCGGAAATAACCGTGCACGTTATGCGAACCAAGAGCTTCATGATCTATTGATCGCTGCTCAATCTGAGTCTGATCAAAGTAAGCGTGAAAAGATGTATAAGGAAGCACAAGTTATCATCCACAAAGATCAACCATGGGTGCCACTTGTGCATGCGGATCCACCACTAGCAAGCTCTAAAAAGGTTAAAGGCTTTGTTCCACATCCTGGTGGATCAGATAAGCTAATTAAAACATATCTCGAATAAGCAGTTGATTTTTGAGGGGTGGTTGTACTACCACCCCTCAACTGTTATGTAGATAATGAGTAAAGAGGTGATCAGGCATGCTCTCCTATATCATTCGACGATTACTGATGTTAATTCCCGTATTAATTGGCATGTCGATCATGGTATTCTCGATCATTCATGCTATACCTGGTGATCCTGCTACTGCGATGTTAGGCGAACGTGCCTCACAGGAGTCGATTGATCGTATGAATGCACATTATGGCTTGGACAAGCCATTAATCGTTCAATATGGTTACTTTATAAAAAATTTATTGCAGGGTGACTTAGGTGAGTCGATTCGAACGAAGCGGCCCATCTCATCGGAAATCGGCCGTTACTTGGCGGCTACGTTAGAACTGACCTTTGTTAGCATGATTATCGCGATCCTATTTGGTGTCAATTTGGGGATTATTTCTGCATGGAAGCAAAACTCCTGGATGGACTATATTGGGATGATCGTTGCGATTGTTGGTGTATCGATGCCCATATTCTGGTTGGGGTTAATGGAGCAGTGGATCTTTTCTGCTGAGCTTGGTCTATTGCCTTCAACGGGACGTGACAATGCACGTGACCCTGTAACGGCAATTACCCATTTGTATGTCATAGACTCCATATTAGCAGGGCGCCTCGATCAGTTATGGGATGTGATTCGCCATCTCATTTTACCGGGAATCGCTCTTGGTACGATTCCAATGGCGATTATCGCGAGGATGACGCGTTCGAGTATGCTCGAAGTCATGCGCTCCGATTATATTCGTACCGCACGTGCCAAAGGATTAAAAGGCTTTACGATCGTCTATAAACATTGCTTGAAAAATGCTCTCATCCCTGTATTGACCGTAGCGGGAATGCAGGTTGGTTTCTTACTTGGTGGTGCTGTATTGACGGAGACGATTTTTGGTTGGCCGGGTGTTGGTCGTTATATTTATGAAGCGATAGGTCAACGTGATTATCCCGTGATTCAGTCTGGAATATTAGTTGTAGCAACGATTTTTGTTATTATCAATCTCATCGTCGATCTATTGTATACAGCAGTCGATCCGCGTGTGAGCTATAAATAGGGGGTGGAGCTGAAATGGAAGTCGTAACGAATCCGGTTGAGGAAGAGGAATTCTCACCGTGGAAAGACCTTGCTAAGCGATTATTTCGCAATCGGCTGGCGGTTACCGGAATTGTGATCATCCTCTTTTTTCTTATTATTGCACTCATAGCTCCATGGATTACTTCCTATAAGTATGATGATACATCACTTGTTGCAGAAAGTAAGCTACAAGCACCTTCCAAAGAGCATTTATTCGGTACAGATGATTTGGGACGTGATTTGTTTACCCGTATCGTTTATGGAACGCGGATATCACTTTGGATTGGAGTGGTGGCTGTATCGGGATCGATTATCGTAGGGTCTCTCCTTGGCATACTCGCAGGCTATTACGGACGTTGGGTCGATATGGTCATTTCCCGCTTTTTTGATATTATGCTTGCATTTCCGGGGATTTTACTGGCAATTGCGATAGTTGCTGCGCTTGGTGAAGGTCTAGTAAAAGCGCTCATCGCAATTTCCATCATCAACATACCGACGTTTGGGCGTCTCATTCGCTCTAAAGTATTGAGCCTTAAGCAAGAGGAGTATGTAGTTGCTGCACGTGCGATCGGGATGCGTAATTCTCGTATTATTTTCCGTCATGTGTTACCTAATACGATTGCACCGATAATCGTTCAAGGCTCCTTAGGCATCGCTACAGCGATCTTAGAAGCAGCGGCGCTCGGTTTTTTAGGATTAGGCGCACAACGACCGATCCCTGAGTGGGGGATGATACTAGCTGATTCCCGAGCGTATTTTGCATCTGCTCCTTGGATGGTAATATTTCCGGGAGTGGCAATTATGTTGCTTGTGATTGGCTTTAACCTCTTAGGTGACGGCCTACGAGATGTACTTGATCCAAAAATGAGAGAGTAAGAAACACCCTCTCCAAAATAAAGCAATTTGCCGATAAAGATCATCCTTTCTCTATTCGAGAGGGGATGGTCTTTCGCTTTTTTATGGGACATACATTATGAGTAGGACTAAAGATCATAGTGGAGGAAGAGAAGAGCATATGACCATATTGAAACTAATGGAGATTGGAATGATTGGTTTTGTCATCGGTGGCATTGGAATCCCGATTGGAGGAGTACTCGTTTTTTTATTGCAGCAGATAAAAAAAGCTGTAATCCCTTTCATTATCTCAATATCAGTGGGCGTAACTGGAAGTATTATTTTGCTAGACATAATTCCTACAAGTGTTCGTGTCGATGGTCTCTTCGTTACAGCTTTAGGGGTCGTTACTGGCGTTGTCATCATTTATGTGATTGGTAAGCTGATGCATGGAAAGGAACTTCATCCTTCGGTCAGATTGGAGACGGACTATTTAAAATCTGCTCACGTTATCGCTACGGCCATTGCTTTTCATAATTTTCCTGCAGGGATTGCCTTGGGCTCGAGTCTAGCGCATTCGTCTCTTACTTCATGGAAGCTTTCCTTGGTCATGGCGATTCATGCAATACCCGAGGGGATTGCATTAGGATTTCCGCTTGTATTAACAGGGATCGGTCTTCTTAGGATCGTTCAATATGCCGTGGTTGTTGCCCTGCCGATTGGTGTAGGGACGGTTTTGGGCTTTGTAACTGAAAGGGTATATGATCAGGTGCTCGCTGTTCTATTAGCGATTGCAGCAGGAACGATATTATGGGTAGCGTATCAGGAAATTTTCAAGCCAGCGATTAAGGAGATTGGCCTTCGGAAAGGATTTGAAGGCTTGCTTTATGGCTGGTTGCTCGGACTGTTGTTCCTATTTACTTTCCATGCAACCCATCTGTAACTATAGCTTGCTATAATCAGTTTAGCTAAAAAATCATAGAAATTGGTGATTCAGTTGAGTAAACCAAGTATAGGGATCGTAAGTACAGGGATCTATCTTCCAACAGCGAGAATGACAGGCAAGGAGATTGCGGAATTGTCGGGTATTCCCCAGGAAATAGTCGAAAGTAAAATGGGAATTCGGCAAAAGCCAATACCTTCTGCCGATGATCATACTGCCTATATGGGGACGATAGCGGCGAAGAGAGCGATTGAGAAGGCTGGGATCGATCCAAAGGAGATCGATGTCGTTATTTACTTTGGCGAGGAGCATAAAGAGTATATGCTCTGGACTGCAGGCATTAAGATCCAAGAGGAGATCGGCGCAACGAATGCTTACGCTTTTGATATTCAACAGCGTTGTGGAACGGCAGTACTGGCGTTGAAGCTAGCCAAGGATATGATGATTGCAGATGATCATATCCAGACAGTTTTACTCGCAGGTGGGTATCGAAATTCAGATTTTATTGATTATACGAATTCACGTACACGCTTTATGTATAATCTCGCTGCTCGCGGTGGTGCTGTTCTCCTTCGTAAGGGTCATCCAGAAAATCTTCTATTAGAATCGCGGATCATAACGGACGGTTCGTTTTCTGAGGATGTAGCAGTCCCTGTTGGTGGTACGAAAATGCCCCTCACACCTGAGTTGCTAGCGAATCGACGCTTCTATTTAGATGTGATGGATCCAAAGGGGATGAAGGAGCGCTTAGAAAAGAAGTCGATGGATCATTTTATTCGGGTGGTTCGAGAGTCGGTAGCTAGGAGTGGCTATGCACCTTCTGATATCGATTATCTTGCGATTTTACATATGAAACGATCTGCTCATGATTATGTACTTAGCGAGCTTGGGCTTTCTCAGGAGCAATCGATCTATTTAGAGAATTACGGACATATTGGACAGATTGATCAGATTTTATCTTTGGAGCTTGCGATCGAGCAAGGAAAGGTGAAAAAGGGAGATCTCGTAGTGTTTGTTAGCGCTGGCATAGGCTATGCATGGGATGCCATTACGATTCGCTGGGGTTAAATAATTTGGTAGATTTAAAATCGAAGGGGGGTAAATCGATGGCACGTGTCGAAGTGAATGGAGTAGAGCTCGAGTATCAGATACACGGTGTAACGGCGGCGTCTGTAGTTGTTTTTGTAAATGGCTTGCTAACGGATCAAAATAGTTGGGCGAAACAAATACCTGTTTTGCAGGAGCAATATGGTTTACTCACTTATGACTGCCGCGGACAGGGACAATCAGATAAACCTGAGGAAGTGTATACGATAGAGAAGCATACAGAGGATCTCAAGCAACTACTGGATCATTTAGGATTTCATACGGTTTCTCTTGTAGGGCTATCCAATGGAGCATCGATTGCCATGCAATTTGCAAGCATGTATCCTAAACGAGTAGATAGATTGATGTTGATCAGTAGCTATGGCTCTGCTGATAACGTGATCCGTGCCAAGCTCGGGAGTTGGGTAAGTGCAATGGAGTATGGAGGGGCCTTGCTCCGTTTTGATGTAGCCACTCCATATGTATGGGGAGCGACATTTTTAAATCACCATTATGAAGCACTTTTACCGTTTCGTGAGTATGGAGGTACGATTCCTCTACAAGCAGCTAGGAATCTCATCGATGGTGCGATGGCTCATAGTTTAGGGTCAAAGGTGGGTCGAATTACTGCAAAAACATTAATCCTCGTTGGCGAAGAGGATATTCTTACACCTCCTAGCTATGCTAAGGAGCTACATAATCATATTCAAGCTTCGGAGCTATTGATCTTACCAGAGCTCGGACATGCTCTGCCACTAGAGGATCCCAAAAGATTTAATGAACATTTGGAGAAATTTTTCACTATTTGACGATAAAGTTTTACATATAAAATATGAGGAGGAAGTAGATATGCGTTTACTTAATAAAGTAGCGATCATAACAGGTGGAGCAAGTGGGCTTGGGCTTGCTGGTGTGCAGAAATTTGTTGCGGAAGGCGCCAAGGTTGTTATTGCTGATTATAATCAAGAGGCAGGTAAAGCGGTTGAGCTGGAGCTGCGGGCTACTGGTGCAGATGTCACCTTTATCGCAGTTAATGTTGCTGACCGTAGTAGTGTAGATGCGATGGTATTAGCGACATTAGAGCATTATGGTCAGATTGACATTCTCGTAAACAATGCAGGTATTACTCAGGATGCGATGCTGCACAAGATGGGTATGGAGCAATGGGAGCGCGTTATTTCAATTAATTTAACAGGGGTATTTAATTGTACACAAGCAGTTGTGGCGCATATGCGTGAACGCGGCACAGGTAGAATTATTAGTACCTCCTCTGTTGTCGGTAAATTTGGTAATGTCGGTCAGACCAATTATGCTGCGACAAAAGCAGGTGTAATCGGTATGACACAAACATGGGCAAAGGAGCTTGGCAGAAAAGGAATTACAGTTAATGCGGTAGCTCCGGGATTTATTCGCACGCCTATGACAGAGAAGATGCCTGAAAAAATTCTCGCGATGATGGGAGAAAAGGTCAACGTAGGTAGACTCGGTGAGCCAGAGGATGTAGCCAATGCGTATCTCTTTTTAGCCTCTGATGAAGCTTCTTATATTAATGGGGTAGTGTTATCTGTAGACGGTGGCCTTTCATTGTGATTTGATGAATATAGGAAATTTTAGAAGACTTACACAATGAGTTGCTTTATGATAGATTTAGTATTAAACAGTAGAATAATAGGAGGGGTAAGATGAGAGAGATCGTTATTGCAAGTGCGGTACGTACACCGATTGGTTCATTTATGGGTTCATTGTCTGAGCTATCGGCAATTGATCTTGGTGCGCGCGTAATTGAAGCGGCGATTGAGCGTGCGGGTATTACTAAAGAAGATGTAGAAGAAGTTTTGATGGGTAATGTTCTGCAAGCAGGACTTGGTCAGGGACCCGCGCGTCAGGCTGCATTAAGAGCGGGGCTAGCCGATGCAATTCCAGCGACGACAATTAACAAGCTTTGTGGATCAGGGCTAAAATCTGTGATGATGGCAGCACAAGCAATTAAAGCTGGTGATTATGAGGTGATCGTTGCCGGTGGTATGGAGAGTATGTCTCAAGCTCCATATTTATTACCTAATGCACGTAAAGGATATCGCATGGGTGATGGGCAAGTAGTCGATAGTATGATTAATGATGGGCTAACCTGTGCTATTTATGGCTACCATATGGGTATTACTGCCGAAAATATTGCTGAGCGCTATGGCTTTACTCGTGAGGAGCAGGATCAATTTTCTGCAACGAGCCAAAATCGAGCAGAAGCAGCGATCCAACAAGGACAATTTAAAGATGAAATCATAGAAGTGGTCATTCCACAACGCAAGGGAGATCCAGTGGTGTTCAATCAGGATGAGTTCCCACGTCCAGGTGTAACTGCTGATGGCCTAGCCAAGCTCCGTCCAGCATTTAAAAAGGATGGTGTTGTTACTGCGGGGAATGCATCGGGTATTAATGACGGTGCAGCGGCAGTAGTTGTATGTTCGCGTGAAGCAGCTGAACGCTTGGGTTTAAAACCACTCGCTCGCATCGTTTCCTATGCATCTGCGGGTGTTGACCCAGCCTATATGGGCTTAGGTCCAATTCCTGCTTCTCGTCTCGCATTGCAAAAAGCAGGATTATCGATTGATGCAATGGATTTGGTAGAAGCCAATGAAGCCTTTGCTGCTCAATCACTTGCAGTAGTCAAGGATCTTGGTATTTCAGCTGACAAGGTGAACGTCAATGGTGGCGCGATTGCTCTTGGACATCCAATCGGAGCAAGCGGTACGCGTGTATTGGTTACATTGCTACATGAACTCAAAAAACGCGAAGGTCGTTACGGACTTGCTACACTCTGTATCGGTGGAGGTCAAGGGGTAGCGATGGTCGTAGAAAATTTATGGTTAACGAATCATCTCACATAAAAAAGAGCCTTAGGGTCTAACTGATAAAACAGATTAGATCCTAAGGCTCTTTTTGTAATCAACTATTTTTATATCATATGTAATTAGGTGTAGAAAATTTTTCCGATCTTACCGATTAAAGTAGTAATAATAGTGATCATTAAATGAGGTGAGGAAATGAGTAAGAAAAAGTTTGTGGCACAACAGGCACTCTTTTTTATTCAATTTCCAGATGCTGATCTTGTGCAGTATTATCAATGGTACAGTAAGACTTACCCCAATGATCAATATGGTTGGTTTCATCTAGCTGAGGAGCTTGGGCTTCAAGGGGAGCAGGTACAGGCTGAGTTTGCGTATAGACGTGTCATCGCATTAGGTGGAACACTGAAAGAACAAGCAAGTCAAGCGGTGGAACAGCTTGTTCCGATTAGCGAACCTCCAAGAAAAATGAAGAAGAGAATCGCACAAATTCTCTTATCACTTATTGTGTTACTGACTGTTGTGTTTTGGCAAAATGACCAGACTCCTGACTCATTACAGTCGGGGATTCCACCAATTGATCTAATTCCATCGTTAGAAGTTATTGATAAGGAAACCGACTATACTTGGGTTGAAATGGTGAATATTGGCGAGGATGAGGAGCAGTTACTCGACAGATTAACTGACTATTGGAGAACACGCGAAGCAACTTTGGGGCAGCCTGTTTTACTACTCGTAGTCAAAGATTCTTCAATCCCCACATGGACCCCCATGTTATTTGCGCATACAAAACAAATTATGGGTGTGTTGCAATGGGATCCTATATGTGGCTGTGTGGTTCCTCTTTTGGATGGGGCTGATTCGAAAGAGACACTAGATTTAGCGCAAAAATATGATGAACAACAAGCAATATTAGAAAATTGGCTGGTATTACGTTCAGCAATGTATCGATATTTTCAAAATGAAGGTCATCTACCGACAACATTAAATGCGCTGACACAGAGCTTTCCATACAATTATTTATCAAATATTGAATTAATGTCTGTTATTGAAGGTTTGGAAGTTGGGATAGAAGGAAACTACGATCCGCAGTTATTTCACGCGAATGATGCTTGGCTTAGTTTAGATGAAGTATTTCCGTTAAATGTAAAAGGGAGAGACATTGTAGTTCCATATGAATTTCAACCAGTTTCTATAGAAATTAAACAGGAGAATCAGACGCTGAGCTTACTTTCTGGTGATTTTTTATTACGACAATACCAAATCGGTTTAGGAAAAGAAGATTCGACACCAACGGGTATGTTTACGATTACAAAAAAAGTAGATCAGCCTGTCTCAAAAACGAAGCTATATGGTACTAGAGGGATGGAATTATCCGATCCTCGATATGCAATCCACGGTACTAATGCTCCTGAATCCGTTGGTCAGTACAGTTCGTACGGCTGTATACGTTTATTAAATCGTGATATAGAAGAATTATTTGCACTCACTCCTCTAGGAACGGAGGTCAATATTTTACAGGTTGGGGATGTAACTCCGTTTCAAAATCCAGAGAGGAAGGTACGTACGGACACCAGGGCTGATGAGCATGATTCAACTCCATATCGCTGGCTGAAATAAGCTATGTTAAGAACGCATGAACTCATAAAGAGAGCATGTGTTTTATTTTCTTTATCGTCTAAAATATGGTACGTTTAAAAAAAGAAAATTTTGCTATTTGGAGTGGATCGGTATTGAAAAAATGGCTGTTATCACTAATTGTAATAGTTGCTACTCTATCCTTCTTATTATTTCTTACGGGCTTTATTTTAGGTTCTAAGGATGTCTTGTACCCTAAGCCCTCACTTGTGCCACAATTAGAAATTGAGGACAAGCAGGTGGAGCAAAAGCAGGATGGAAAGCTCCATATCGTTGGTCTTGGCGATTCACTTACGCGTGGAGTAGGCGATTCAGAAGGACTCGGTTATGTGGGACGGTTTGCAAATCTGCTAAAGGATGACTGGAATCAAGAGGTGAGCTTGGCCAATTTAGCAATCAGTGGAGCAAAAGCGCTCAATCTCATAAAGCAGCTAGATAATGCAGGGGTGCAATATGCAGTTGCACAGGCGGAAGTGATCGTGTTTACGATTGGTGGCAATGATCTCAATCCAGGCTGGGACAAGCTAGGTGAGATCGATCTTACACAGTATCAAGGCGAAATCGAGAGCTTTACCCGTAATATCCGCTCAATCCTCGATCAATTACGTAGCTTTAATCAAACGGCGCAAATTTATTGGCTCGGTTTATACAATCCTTTTGAGGAAATTGAAGAACTAAAAGGTTCTTCAGAAAACATTCTTTATTGGAATGCGGCGGTCAATATGCTTGCACTCGAATATGAAAATCTATTTGTGATCCCAACGTTTGATCTTTTTCAAACGAAGACCAAGATGCTGTTATCGCGAGACTATTTCCATCCGAATGATGATGGATATCAATTAATGGCGGAACGCCTTTTGCAAAAAGCGAGCTTGCAGCTAGGGCTTATGAAGAAGGTAGGTGGAGTTCGATGAACGGGGTAATCGTAAATCCAGCAGTTCTCTCAGTCAAGGATGTCATGAAACGAATCAACAAGAAAACAATTGTAGAGCATATCTCGTTTGAGGTACAGCCTGGCGAAGTATTTGGTTTTTTGGGGCCCAATGGTGCTGGGAAAACAACAACCATTCGAATGTTGGTGGGCCTTATAAAGCCTACGGCTGGTGAGATTTCGATTGCAGGCTATGATGTGCAGAGTAATTTTTGTGCTGCGATGCGTCATGTTGGCTGTATCGTAGAAAATCCTGAACTCTATTCTTTTCTAAGTGGCTGGGAAAATCTAAAGCAATTTTCACGCATGCTAGGTGATGTATCTGAGGAGAGATTGGTACAATTGGTTCGGATGGTTAATTTGGAAGAGCGTATTCATGACAAGGTAAAGACATATTCGCTTGGAATGAAGCAACGCTTGGGCATTGCACAAGCATTACTGGGTAAACCTAAAATTCTCATTCTCGATGAACCTACAAATGGTCTCGATCCTGCTGGGATTCGAGAACTACGTGAATTTATTCGTACATTAGTAAAAGAAGAAGGTATTAGTGTATTCATCTCTAGTCACTTATTGAGCGAGGTACAGATGATTTGTGATCGGGTAGCGATTATCAATCATGGCAAAATGATTAAAGTGGCTACAATTCAGGAGTTAATCGAGGAAGCTGCTGAGCGAGTAGAATGGCAGGTTCAGCCGTTGGAGACTGCGCTCGATCTTTTGAGTCAATCTAACTTTGTACATGATCTTCGCGAAATGGATGATGAGAGGGTACAATGTCGTATGCCATTGGAGCAAATTGCTACTCTTAATCGAGAACTTGTGATGGATAATGTAGAGGTTAAGTCGGTTCGTCCAATCACAATCACTTTAGAGGATCTGTTTATGGAGCTAACAGGAGGTGAAGAGGATGCAGGAAATGGGCAGCTTAATTTGGAATGAAGCGGAGAAGATCTATCGTAAACGTAGAATTACCGTACTAATATTACTTCTCTTAGTTATGATCCCGTTTTTCGTTTATGGGCAATTTAAGCAGGTGAAAATGATTGTGGACCGTTTGGGAACTGAGGATTGGCGCATTGCTATGCAAAAACAAATCGTCGATACCCAAAATCGTCTCAATAGCACGCGAATTCCCGATGAGTGGCGAAATAGTCTCAAGGTACAAATAGAGATGCAGCAGTATTATCTTGATCATAATATCAATCCCAACTCACCAGGGGCTCCGACCTTTGTTCGTGAATTCATGAGCAATGGGATCGGGTTGTTTATTCCCTTACTTGTGATGATCATCTCTACCGATATCGTATCGGGAGAACGAGCCGATGGAACGATTAAGCTACTGCTGACACGACCGATTCGAAGGTGGAAGATCCTGCTAAGTAAGTATCTAGCACTCCTGCTGTTTATCTCACTCATCGTGCTATTTGTAGGACTGATTTCTTATTTGATTGCAGGCTTGGTCTTTGGTTATTCTGGCTGGAATATGCCGATGCTTACAGGTTTTATCTCCGGGCAAGAGGGGCTTGATACGAGCTATGTTCATCTCGTTCCTCAGTGGCAGTATATATTAATGGCTTATGGCTTAGGCTGGTTTGTCAGCGTCGTAGTTGGTACGATTTCCTTCATGGTATCGATTCTTGTTCGTAGCACACCTACTGGTATGGGGGTCATGCTCGCATCATTAATAGCAGGTAGTATTTTAGCCAACTATGCATCCTCTTGGCCCCAAGCAAAATATATTTTTAGTGTGAATTTACAGCTTACAGACTACTTAGCGGGGAGAATACCACCTGTGGAGGGAATGACGTTAGGCTTTTCATTATTGAATCTATCCGTATGGGCAATAGTAGCACTGATGATCTCGTTTACTGTTTTTACGAGGCAAGATATGTTGAGTTAACTATATGAAAATTAAGGAGGCATATCGATGAAGATCGATTGGCAGGCTGAGGTAGATAAGCGTAAGGATGAGCTACTGGCAAGCACAAAGAAGTTTTTACAAATCCCAAGCATTTTAGATGCAGAAACAGCTACAGAGGGTGCCCCTTTTGGTACTGAGGTTGCAAAGGGATTACAATATGTGCTTGACCTCTCAGCGGAAAATGGGATGACCACAAAGAATCTTGATGGTTACATAGGATATGGTGAGTTTGGTGAAGGCGAAGAGATGGTAGGAATTCTCTGTCATGTTGACGTGGTGCCTGCTGGAGATGGATGGTCCGTCCCTCCGTTTGCTGGAGAGATTGTCGAGGATCGCCTGGTTGCTCGTGGGGCGATTGATGACAAGGGTCCAACGATGGCAGCCTTCTACGCCGCCAAGATTGTGAAGGAACTGGGACTTCCTCTCAAAAGACGTGTACGGCTTATCTTTGGTGCGGATGAAGAAAGTGAATGGCGCTGTGTAGATCGTTATTTTGCGACGGAGGAGATGCCGACCTTCGGCTTTGCCCCCGATGCCGATTTTCCCCTTATTCATGCGGAGAAGGGAATGTATAACGTCATTCTCAATCAGAATATCCTTGCGCCGTTAACGGGTGATATCCAACTGATGCGTTTTCAATCGGGGATTCGCTCCAATATGGTGCCAGATGCCGCTGAAGTGGAGCTCCGTTTTACGAGTGGTGAGCGATTGCAAGTCGTTTGTGAGCAATTTCTCCAATTTGTTGATGAGAATGGGCGCAAAGGACAGTGTAGTGTGGACGGTAAAATAGGTCGCTTGACGATCGATGGTGTATCTGCACATGGTTCGACACCTCATCAAGGTATTCATGCGGGTTGGTTACTGGCATGTTTTTTACATGAGCTAGCACTCGATGAGCGAGGAAGTGCGTTTATACGCATGCTTCATGATTGCTTTATTGACGACCCATTTGCGGCGAAACTCGGCTTAGCGACTCTTAATGAGGATATGGGTGAGCTCACGATTAATGTCGGTGTGCTTCAGTATGAGACAGATGGAAGCGGTGCTGCTAAGCTCGTACTAAATATCCGTTACCCTTCCAACACGAATGTAGAGGAACTAAGAGACAAGCTCAATAAGCGCATCGCTCATTATGATTGTGTCATCGTGGAGGAGGATACGAAGCTGACTCCTCACCACATCGCCAAGGACCATCCGCTTGTGCAAACCTTAATGCGTATCTATGAAAGGCATACGGAGACGATGGCGGATCCACTTGCGATCGGTGGTGCTACATATGCGCGTTCACTCGATCTCGGTGTAGCTTTTGGACCCTTGTTTCCTGGGCGAGAGGATACAGCGCACCAAAAGGATGAATACATATTAATCGATGATTTGCTTAAGGCAACAGCGATTTATGCAGAAGCAATCTATGAATTGGCGACGATGGACTAAGGATTGTGAAAGGGGAGGAGAAACGATGAATCATGAAATCTATTACCGTGAATGGGAAGTAGACAAGCCGCGTGCTGCTCTATACATCGTTCATGGAGTTGGTGAGCATTGTGGACGGTACGAGCATGTAGCGGACTGGTTCAATCAACATGGCGTTACTGTGTTTTCAGGAGATTTTCCTGGCTTTGGTCGAACTACAGGGCAGCGTGGGCATGTGGATTCCTTTACCACGATTTTGGATGCTATTGGGCAAGGCTGGAGCAAAATGGTTGCAAAGCATCCCGATATTCCACATTTCATGTTAGGGCATAGCCTGGGTGGATTACTTGTAACAGAGTTCTTATTATCGAGAGCTCAGGATGCAAGAGTCGATGGAGCGATCATAACCTCGCCCGGTTACCGTCCCGCATTTGATATCCCTGCATGGAAAAAGCAGCTTGCCAAGCTATTGACACCGTTATTCCCAAGTCTAGCATTACCATCGGGAATACCATTAAGTAGTTTAAGTAGAGATGCGGATGTTGTACAGAAATATGAGGAAGATCCATTCACACATGATAAGGTATCATTGCGTTTCTATCAGGAAATGAATCGCTTGATGTCTTCTGTCTTCGAGCGAGCTGACCAATTTCCGCAAGACCTCCCCGTATATTGGATGCAAGCTGGCGGAGATCTCATTGTAAACCCAAAGGCTACAAAGGAATTCTTTGAACTTCTACCACAGTATCCACAACGCAGATATAAGGAATGGCCACACTTATATCATGAGATCCTAAATGAACCAGAAAAAGAGGATGTACTTTATGAAATCTGGTCCTTTATGCAGGAAATTATGCAACAAAAGAGCTCTTCGATTATTTGAAGAGCTCAATCCATTTATACGTAAACCAGCCCGCATGCTGCTGTTCATCTAACGCCGCACGTCTAAATGCTTCACGAATCATCGGATCATGCGCTTTGTCCGCAATCGTATTATAAAAATCTACAGTTTCAAGTTCATCGCGAATGGCGAATTTGATTCCTTCCTCTAAGTTGGTAGGTCTCGGGCCAGAAGGTATTTGCGGATTCTGTCCTGTTAAACGCTGATATATTGGCAGAAAACTATGATAATGTTTAATCTCATCTTGTCTAATTTCATGGAAGACTTCTTTTGTCGCCTGATCAGGAGCTAATGCGATTAAATCAGCATAATAGTTTATTGCATGATATTCGCCGATAATTGCTTTGGCGATATCTTGGGATAAAGCATAATCATACTGTATATGACTGGGATGCATCATGGATTATCCTCCTTTTTTTATATTACTATATGGTTAATCACCTATAATTGTGACGTGAAGTAAGGGATGATACGTAATTATTGGTCTCGTGAACGGTTTCCCTTCGAAAACCTCTCTCATATTCTATTGGAGAACGTGTATCGGAGGGGTATGGTGATGATTCCATTCGTAGGGATACTGATTGAGCCTTTTACTTATAAGGGGATTAAAAGTGGTGACACAGGAAGAGAGCATTTGCCGTTTTATGAAAAGGGCGGAGAGATGTATGGTCTGAAGCCTTGCTATTTTCGATTGTCTGATATCAATTTTAATCACAAAGAGGTTACTGCATATATATTTGAGAATGAAGTGTATACACAGAGCAGATTGCCGATTCCTACTGTGATTCATAATCGAATCATGTTAAGAGGTCCACGGGATCGCGAACGTATGCGTCAGCTAAAACAGACAGGCGCACTCATTTTTAATAGTCGCAATCGTTTTAGCAAATGGTATATGCACCTCCTTTTGGAGCAAAACCCATCATTGCGACCCTGTCTCCCAATAACATACGAAGCCACTCCCAAAACGATCAAAAAAATGATGAAGAGTCATAATCACATCATCATCAAGCCGGAAAATGGAAGTGTTGGCAAAGGGATCATTAAACTCGATCAAGTAGGTTCCAACTGGCAGCTGTCTTACCCCATTCCCTCAGGCGAGCATGGTCAAAAATGGGAGGTTGAGACATTTCGATATATACTTCCTAGCACACTGAAAGCTAGGGTAAAAAAGAATTTATACATTGTACAAGAAAGAATACCTTTAGCATGTTATGGCGATGCGCCGTTTGATCTGCGTGTGAGTGTACAGCGTAATCACATGGGTCAATGGCAGGTGACAGGAATAGTTGCTAAAGTGGCGAGAAAGGGGCATTTTCTTACCAATGTAGCTCGAGGTGGCACAACGCACACTTTTGATCAGGTGCTTGATCGACATCCTACTTTAAAAATCGAGGACGTAAGGGATAAGGTTGTAAAACTTGCCCTTGAAATAGCCCAATATTTGGGGCGACAGTTCAAGTATTTAGCCGATTTGGGTCTAGATATCGGCATTACCGACGAAGGGAAGCCTTATTTCATCGAATGTAATGCTAGGGATCTTAGAATCACCTTCCGCAATGCAAATATGCTTAAGGAATGGGAGGATACACATACGACACCGATTGGTTATGCTGCATATTTAAAAAGACGGAATCTAGCTCACTAGAAACCGTCTATTTTCCTTTGGGTCATGGAAGTAAGCCTTGAAGCACTTTGTTCTTTTCCTGCTCCCATTTCACCAAATCTAGAAGGTGACGAGTGTGGAGTAAGCGACGGTAGATGGCTGGCCTTTGCAAACGGTAAATGAGGAGCTTCTTTAGTGGTGTGGATAACGGAAAGACTGACTCATAATATTGAAACCATAAAGCAATTTTTTGAGGCTCTATGAGTTGCTTTAGGCAGGATTTCATATATAGTGCTTCAATATCGACAGTAGGAAAGTTATAGGAAGCATCATCTAGGTCTATAATGTACGTTTTTTTATTGGTCGCTACTAGATTAATCGCTGCAAAATCATTATGTGCAACATATCTTTGATTTGCCTCTTCCTCTAAATCCCCACTCATTAGTAATGAACGAATATTTTCCTTAACGACATGCGCCTTTTCAATCATTAGTTGATGCACTGTTAATTTACTTTTTTGTTGGATTTTTTGCGTTACATCCTCTAATTTTGTGATTTCTTCCTGTTCCTTATCGATATTCAAGCGATAACGATCATGACATTTTACTTCTGCTGGGGGTGTGAACGCCAACGCATCATGATGGAAAGAGGCTAAGGTCGCTAAGCTTCGTTTAAGATCATAGGGCTGACTTAAATCCAATACTTGTTCATGATCAATCCAAACAAATAAAGTGTACACATTTTCATCTTCGTCCAAGGAAAAATAGCTCTGCTCATTATTTAGAATCAGGGGAGGAATTTTACTGTTCTTATTCATTAAATACTCTTGTAGAGCAAAGGAAAATGCATAGCTATGCAGCTTTTTACTATATCTTTTAAAGCAGTAATCTCCTTTATTGGTACGAATGTACCATACCTTTCTACTACCTCTTTCACGAAGAAGCTTTGATGCAATCACATCTAGATGATACTTTTCTCTCAACACTTTTTTTTCGTTACGATCCATCGTTACACCTCAAAGTTGGACACTAGCCAATAAATTACGTTTCCGATCTTCGAACTCGATTACTTTGGAATAATTCCTTATAGAGATCATTCCATCTCTTAGATCACTGTTTATGATTCTTATAAATTGATGAGGAAATGACATTTCAAGTAGCATGATTTCCATCTCCTGCTGTGTAAGAGGGTTCTCTTGCTCATACCATTTGATGATTTTCTTTACGGTATCCACTTTGAAACCTTGTTTACGAATCCCTTTGATGATGATTTTTGCGAGCTCGCGACTAGGTAGATTGTAGGCCAATCCATCGATATCGATGACATACCCTTTTTGATCAACGATCAATGCATTAGGCGCACCAAAATCCTCATGTGTTAAGAGCCTCCGAGTACGTACTGTATGAATCGCCTCGTCGAATCCGGTCTGATTGAGATTGTCTAGTATTTGCTTACTTTGATTTATAGCAACAGGAAGATAGTCTATTAAATGCTTGTAATTGTTCGACTTGTTCTTCTTTAGCGTTTGAAGAAGCTCGAACATACGGTTGATCGATTTTTCATATCCACGTGTCCCTTTGCCGATCCTCCACTTCTCATTGCAGACGACGGGAGGGATGTAACCTTCAAGCGTTCGGTGAAATTGTGCTAAGGCAATTACGGTCTGTTTCAGTTCCTCCTTTTGGGCGAAAACAGGATTACGGGCATTGGGAAACCATTCATAGATGATATAGACGGTTCCGTTATTGTTTACATAAGGGAGACCATCTTTCGTTTTCATGATTGCCGGTACTCTTGCTCCCTTTTCTAAACAATGTAACTGTCCATAGATCGAGAAGAGGATTTTTTCTGGAGGATAGTGTGAACGTTTTAATAAATACTCCCCCTGTGGTGAAGAGATTCGCCATAAGGCTTTTTTGCTACCCTCCCCTTGGAAGAGCTTGAGTTTGGTTACTTGTAGTGGGTATGATGGTAATATTCTTTTTGCTTCCTCGTATAAAGCTTGCGTCATATGCTTTCTTCCTCCTTATCCGTGCAACCGAATGATTTGAAACGCTTCGGCAAAATATTGATAAATATATTGACCTCGATATTCTGCCTTTACTGTTTGCATATGTGTATGAACTGGATGGCGGTCACTACCTATTTGAGTTTTATAGGCTTCTAATGCTTCATTCTTTTTTACGAGTTCCTCTTTTGATAGGGGAACAAATAGATTAGGCGTAAAGGAGAGCTCTCCATCTGTTTCGTAGACAATGACACTTCCACTCCAAAAATAAGGCCGGCTTGCAGTAATCCCTGACTCATGCAGGATCAGATGATCTTGATGCTTTGTTATGGACGGGATAAATAAGATAGTCGGCTTGAAATCCTGGATATGCTCCTCGATCTTGTTTACGATTGTAATCTTGGGGATCGAGTCGAGCTGACTATGATATTGGATCGGATCCTGATCATCAATAAAGAGAAAATGAAAGTCAGATACACCTAAGATCTTCAATGCTTGATGCACTTCTTGTAGTCTTTCGGTACCACTATAGGGTTTGTATTGCCCGTCCTCAGTTTTATACTTCATATATGACCCCATCACAAAGGAAGCAACAACGACACGAACCGGGCTTTGATGTTTGAGATATTTCTGGATCACTCCGCCGCAACCAATCGTCTCATCATCTGCATGTGGAGCTAAAATCAGTACACGTTGGTTTTCATAACTTAAGCTTTGCAAGAGCGCGCCACCTGCCTTTTAAACCAATCATCAATCATTTTTGCTAGTCGTTCCTGCCGATATAAAAGTAGATTAAAGATCAAATTTCGCTCGTTTCTTGTGATGTATTTTTTGGGAATATCCCAAACGATCTCCTGAATCTCCTGTTTTGATACATCTTCAACGCGACGTATGCAACGGTTAACATACTCTCTATTATCTAATACAAGCTCTTGTATGCCTAATGGACATCGATAATAGCGGTGGATTTGATCCCAATATGGGTCGGTGTACGGTCGTTTCTCCCATTTGTGATCGGCATCATGTAGTGCATGATTATGATCGAATACATAGATTTGATATTTTGTTTCATCACCATCTAAATAGGCGATGAGATTTTTATTTGTACCACGGTCCGTATTACAGGTCCACACATCAAAAACAAAGAGATTGATGAGATGCTTCGGTTTTTTGAAGTGATCGATGATGTTGGTGCAAATTTCCTTGGGGAGCTGATCCCATCTATATAGTTTTTCACTATGTGTGATCTGTTTCACAATAGAAACTATACCTTCATTGTCATCGATCGTGGCATATTCTAGTTGATGCATAGGTAGCTCGATTCTCTCACCTAGACGAGTAGCAATCATTTCATTTGCTACCATCGGACCTGCAAATGGGATATTATGCTTCTTAATAAATTTGAAGTATCCATATTCGGTCCTCTCATCGTGCTCTCGTTTGACTTTCCATACATATCCCTGTTTTTTTTCTGAGTATGCCTCTACAAAAGTCCATTCTGATTGCATGATCGTTTCCCCTATATGTGAGTAAAGTATTCTTTACAAGATATGTTCATTGATGAGAATGGAAACGGCAGTTGTCTGATAGGCTTTGCTAATTTACGTGCAAAACAGGTAGATGTCCAACACTTTTTCGGCTGAAGTTGACTACTTTATAAGCAAGTAGTGCTTCGCAGAAAGGATGGATATTGATTTGTCTCAGGAGCCTATAACTCTATCAGGTGAGATGATCACTGCTGAATCTATGAGTTTCAATGAAAAGGTGTCGATTGGTTCTCATTTTGTACTTTCACACGGTGCAATGATTACGGCTCAAACAATACTCATTGGTTCGGAGGTCGCCATAGGTGAAGATGTAGTGATCGATTGTGAACAATTGATCTTGGGGAATAACGTGAAGATTGGGGCTAGGACGATACTAAAGGGTAGTAGGATTGAGATTGGCGCACAAACGGAGCTGATGGAGGATAATCGTATTATTGTTGCGGATTATTTTAAATTAGGGCGATGCTCAACATTTGGCGAGAAGTGTACGGCTGTATGTAGGATTATTGAGATTGGTGACTTTTATCATGGTGGTAAGGAGATAGACTTTGGTGGAGGTGGCCGATTAGGTCCCAATTCGATTTTTCGGATGGGGAATTACGGCTTCTTAGGAGATCGTTCCATCGTTAACACGTCCGATTCGATTACGATTGGTGATGATGTAGGTATTGGTGCCGAGGTGATGCTATGGACACATGGGGCGTATTTAGCTGTTCTTGATGGCTTTCCTGCGGACTTTGCACCTTTGCAAATTGGTTCACATGTATGGATTCCTGCTCGGAGCGTGATCCTTCCTGGCGTGAGAATTGGTTCAAACGTGGTGATCAGTATCGGTTCATTGGTAAATCGCGATATTCCAGATGGAGTTTTAGTTGGTGGTATTCCAGCGAAGGTGATACGAGAGAACTATTATCCCAAGAGCATGAGCGACGATCAGAAGGAGCTCATGCTAAAACAAATTCTTACGGATTATATTCCATTATTAGAATTCAAAGGCTTTGACGTAATGAAAGTGGATGAAGATCAATTTTGGTCAATTTACATCAATGAGTCTTATCAGCTAGTGTATGGTCAAGAGCTCGAAAAGCTCTTACCCTATATCGATCCATCCAGAAATGCTATGATTTTGTTTTTCAATACCATGGATCAAATTGATGGAGCTACAAATCATATACTCTTCAATTTAACTACTTTATCGATTGAAGGACAAATGAATGAGTTAGTAGAGGATCTTCGTGATTACTTAAGAAGAAGAGGAATTAAGTTTAATACGGATCGGAGGTTTTCTTCCATCATTCCCCCTATCTTTAAAAGATGGCTCTAGACGAGAAGCCCCTATTCATTCATGCGATGAATTAGGAGCTTCTTCTATATTAGTAGTATTTTCAATATCAAGATTATGAGCTTCTTCAATATCGGGATTAGAATTTTCCTCCGTATCAGGGGCGTTTGGGATCAATCTTTTATAAAGCTCAATGTATTTTAGAACGGGTCGATCCCATGTATATTCCTTGGATATTTCAATTCCACTCTTACCACGTTCAATTAATGTATGACGATTCTTTAGGAGATGAATAATGGCTTTTGCCATCTGATCACTATCTTTGGGCGGTACTTTTAGAACTACGGAACGCGAAATTTCCTCAGCAGCGCCTACTTCAGTTGTAGCAATGACTGCTGTGCCATGTGCCATTGCTTCTAGCATTACCATGCCGAATGATTCATAGTAACTAGGAATGATTACGATTGTAGAGGCTTTATAGTATCGAGACAGCTCCGCTTGCTCCATCCACGGATGGAAGATGACTTTATGTTTTAAATTGTACTGTCTGATCAAATCGTTAATTTGTTTCATGTAGGAGGATGATCCATGTCCAATAACATGAAGAACAGTTTTTGGGAGCTTCTGTATCACCTTGGGCAATGCCAGTATTAATGTTTCTAGACCCTTAGATCTGGCTGCCCTACCAACGTAAAGTAGGCGATGAGGATGAATGTTTTTTTTAGGCTCTACTTTATGCACGTCGATGCCGTTAGGGATGACCTCTACTTTATTCTGTAAGTACGGATAATGCAAACCAAATCGGTGTTTTTCCATTCTACTAGGACAGATAATCGTATCTGCCAGTTCATATATTTTTTCCTGCTGTAGGTTTACCTCAGTACGTTCACGATCTGTCGTTTCTGACTCTACGATCCCCATCGAATGACTCGTATAGACGACTGGAATTCCATATTGGTTTTTAAGTGCTTTTGCTAGCTCTAGTCCTTGCACACTTTGTAAATGGATCAGATCAGGTAGCTCGATATATGGAAGGATCTCTTGGGCTACTAGCTGTCGACATTGATAGTACGGTGGCTGCTTGGGAAAATGATATACGGTGATGTTTTTATAGCCTTCCTTTTTTAGTTCATGACCTTTACGATTTAATGTAATAACAGTAACCTGATATCCATTTCTTCTAAGCTGGCTTGTCAGCTTAGAAGCAACGATTCCTAAGCCGCCGACAATTTCCTTACCAAATTCGCTCGTGATCATTAAGATAGACTGGCTCATAGCTCTATTTCCTGATCATTTATCTGTAATGGCTGATCAGCATGATCGATCATTAATTGTCGGTAGGATCTTAAATAATGAAGCACACTTTTTTTCCAGGTAAATTGTTTTTGGGCAAGAGTTTGTCCGTTTTTACCCATTGATTCGTTCAACTCCTTATGATCAAGTAACATCGTCGCATATTGTTCAAACTGTGTTTTCCATATAGTAGGGTTAATAAGGAAACCATTATACCCATGAGTTATGACTTCAGGTATACCACCTACTTCCGTCGAAATGACGGGGATACCACTAATCGATGCTTCGAGATTGACAAGGCAGAGCGCTTCTTTACCGATGGATGGTGTGACGACAATATCCGCTACATGATACATTTGTGGCATGACCTTTGGTGGAAGATGGTTGGCGTATGTTACATATTTGGCGATTGGGCGAATCAGGGACTTTAACTTTCCTACATAAACAGTATTCAGTTGTCGTCCATAGTGACTAGTGCCAACAATAACTAAATGGATGTCTGGATGTTTCTCAATCAGAGCAGGAAGTGACTCTAGTAAGAGATGAAGTCCCTTTTCTGGGATGAGCCGACCTACGAAGAGTAATACCTGCTTTCCTTGTAGGTTATAGCGGTTACGATAATAAGACCTCAAGCTTTCTCCTCGAGTAGAAAAACGATCCATAAAAACACTTTCATCGACTCCTGCATGATTAACGACAATATCGGTTGTTAATGTTGGGAAGAGCTTGCGAATCTCTTGACTTATGAACCTACTATTAACAGAGATCAGATCTGCCTGAGAGAGTGCCTGTAATGCAGCTATATTTGTGAGTGATGTGATGAACGTGAGTGAATGGAGACTTAAAATCAGCTTTATATGGGGCCATTTCTTTTTGAAATGCGGAATATAAAGCGGCCGATTTTCGATTTGAATGCAGGTAGGTTTTTCAGCAGCGATATACGTATCAATCTCATGTAAGTATTGGTTTGCTGATTTAAAGGGAATACGTATATCGATACGCTTTCCATGCTTTTTTATTGTAGCAAGTTGTTTTATTTTTCTACTGAATATTAAGGTTCGAACATGCTTGGCTAGCTCGTTACCTAATCCATTCACAACAATTTCTACGGATCCTCCTTGAATCGGTGGAACAGGAAAGACACCAGGTGTAATGATTGCAATACTCATAAACTCCCAACCCATCATTTTTAATTATTGTATGTGAACAAAGTAGGATGGGAACTAGAGATATGTCATGAAATAGAAACGAAAAAAAGCAGTGATGAATCGAGAATATGTTGTATAGTAAAGCTAAGGGTCAAATGAAAAATTTATGTAAAAGTCATATAATGGAAGGGATATACCTATGGATTGGCTTTTTAATGTCGAAGAAACCGCCATATTGCTAAAGGAGTTAGGATATTGGGCGGTAGTGATCAGTCTACTAATTAATATTGGGATTAGTATCTTCGCTTTTCTGCCATCTGTTTTTTTATCGGGTGCTAATGCGATTGTTTTTGGAATCCTACCAGGCTTTATCGTATCGTTAATTGGTGAAACATTAGGCGCAGCAGTATCATTTTGGCTGTTTCGTTTGGGGTTTTCCAAGCTTAAAAGCTTGCATAGTGAACGGTGGCAATGGCTACAGGTGATTAATCAATCCAGCCGCAGGAAACAGATACTACTATTACTTATCGCACGAATAACGCCACTGATCCCATCCGGATTGATCACTGGAGTAGCAGCAGTATCAAAAATGAGGTTTATGGATTTTATGATTATTACATTCATAGGAAAATCACCGTCAATTATGTTAGAAACATTTATCGGTCATGATCTCGTTCGAATGAGTGACAACCTCCCAAGACTGTTAATCTCGCTCTCGCTTGTGCTCATTTTCATCTTGGTTTTTAAAAATAAAAAATTCATGTAATAAAAATGCCATTACTCCAATCAGTAATGGCATTTTTGTGAAGTTAACTCAAAGTAGCATTAGAACAAAATCGCTCGGGTTATTTTATTTTCTATGATTACCTTACTTTTGTGACCAATAACCTCTCATCATAGGTTCGAAATTAGAATCATGCATCATTCGATTGTGCATTCCTCTGTGCATTCCATTTCGCATTCCATTTTCTTCTTGGCAGTTGTTAAACATTTGTTCTAATTCCTGGTCAGACATATCCGGGTGCATTTTTTTCATGAAAGGTAGCCTATCATTGAAGCTCCAGGTTCCATCTGCATTCTGTGCAAATGCTACTGCACCTATACTAAGAATAAGTAATAAAACTGCTAATCCAATCCACTTTTTCTTCATTCTTCTAACCTCCTTTAGTAGCGATCTTGTTCTTCTATTTTTAGTGTAGACAAAAGATATAAAGAATTTATGTAGATGATATGAATAAATTATGACTTCTATTGAAGAGTGTTAGAATGGTATTAGATGATCAAAGAACTTGTTGAATTTTAGGAGGCGAATAATGGTGAAAATTTTTATCGTTGACGATGAGCCGATGATTATCGAAGTTCTACAAGCATATTTAGAAAGAGAAGGATTTATCGTATATTCTGCAAACAATGGAGCAGAAGGCTTGAGAAAGATTAAGGAGGTCAATCCTGATCTCATTATTCTCGATCTAATGCTGCCTGATATGACTGGTGAAGAGATTTGCACACATATTCGTTATGAATCCAACGTTCCGATCATCATGCTCACGGCAAAAACGGATGAAGAGGATCGTATCCGGGGAATTGTGATAGGGGCCGATGACTATATTGTAAAACCGTTTAGCCCACGTGAAGTCGTCGTACGTGTGCAGGCGATATTACGAAGAGTGGGCGTCAAGAATCACGAACGTCTAAGCTTTAACGATGGTGAGCTGGTCATAAATAATGTTGGTAAAACGGTCTATTTACGTGGGAGAGCGCTCGCTTTAACGCCAATTGAATTTAAGCTGCTCTATGGAATCGCTACATATCCTGGGCGAGTTTATAGTAGATTAGAATTGCTAGATAAAGCGGAGATTGATCCCTATGTAGGGTATGAACGAAATATAGATGTTCACATCAAAAATTTGCGCAAAAAAATGGAAGATGAGAGCAAAAAACCAAAATATATTATAACGGTATTTGGTATGGGATATAAATTTGGAGGGAAACCAGATGTTTCGTACACTACGAAATAAACTACTATTCTTTTTTCTCATCATTTCCTTAGGAGGAATTACGTTTTTAAGTCTAGCTATTGATTTTGGATTTAATAATAGCTTAAATCATTATTTAGATGCAGGACGTAATGAAAAAATTAATCACATCATCGAGTTGGTGCAGACAGAATATCAAGACGTTGGGACCTTATCAGGAGAGCAAATGGATATTGTGCTTCATCAACAAGCCATGAGCGATCATCTCTATTACCAGTTGTACAATCATAATCTGGAATTGATTGTAGACTCTACTGTTATGATGCGGATGATGCACGGAATGTCACGAATGGCCCAAAAAGAAATCTTTACACAGTCATTTCCACTTCAAGCTAAAGGTGAGCAGTTTGGAGTACTGAAAGTCTATTATCCTAAAGGCTTTTTGGAGAAGGAATTCCTATTTTTAAAACAGTTTAATAGATACGTGATTGGCTCAGCTCTACTTATGATCATAGGTTCGATCATATTAAGCATGCTGTTTGCAAAACAGCTTACGAGAGGGCTAGACCGTTTGAAAGCGGCCACTAAAGAGCTGGAAAAGGGGAATTTATCGATACAAATTTCAGACGAGAAGCAATCGAAAGAGATAAAAGAGCTTGTAGTATCATTTAATGAATTGGCTACTTCTCTATACAAACAGGAAAAATTACGAAAACAATTTACTAGAGATCTAGCACATGAGCTACGTACACCGTTGGCCACTTTGCAAAGTCAAATAGAAGCGTTCCAGGATGGGGTCTGGGAGCCGTCTGCAGAGAGACTTAAACAGAGTCATCGTGAATTGATGAGGTTGGTTCGATTAGTTGATGAAATGGAAAAATTGTTATCTGCAGAGAATCCGAGCATGGTACTTAGAAAAGAAAAGCTTGAAATAGGAGAATTGCTTCAATCGCTTTATGAACAATTTTATCCTGCATTTCAAGATAAAGGTATACGTTTGACTTTAGATGATCTGAAAGAAAAAATATGGCTCGAAGTAGATCGGGATCGATTTATGCAGATTATGACCAATATCATAAATAATGCGTTAAAATTCACTGCTTCTGGTGGTGAAGTAAGACTTCTTGCTGTTAAAGAAGACCATAAGGTGACAATGGTCATTGAGGATAATGGAATGGGTATCTCAGAAGATGACCTCCCCCACATTTTCGAAAGGCTATATCGTGGAGATAAGTCTAGAGAACGAGAAAGGGGCGGATATGGTATCGGCCTATCGATTGTAAAAGCATTAGTCGAAGCGCATAAAGGGGAAGTTCGTGTAGAGAGTAAGCTAGGAGAGGGAACCTGTGTAATCATAACATTTCCAAGTTAAATAAAAAGAGCGCATCATTGCTGCTCTCTTTTTATTTAACTTATTTTTTCGAGTCCTTAAGTGCTAGTTCCACTGGAAAGTATACGACAACGCCTATAAAGAATAAGTTTTATAACCAACTAAAAAATCCTAAACCTATACCTGAAAAAGCCGGACATCATGAGAAATGTCTCCTTTCATTTATCACGCTAAATTAATATTATTTGATACAAATACAAATACAAATACAAATTCAATGAAGATATGAACATACCTCATTGTTTTCTGGCTTTATTTAAGTCACTTCTTTACTATATATCGGTAGAGTATAATTGAATAATATATATTCTTGCCTATAACTCTTTACATACTATATGGGGGTATGTATAATTTGGATTAAAGGGGGGTCCCTAATGGAAGAACAAAATGAAGATATTTGCTGTCCTCCTGTCGGAAGTGAAAGGAAAAGTCACCACTCGGATCGTATTAAGAGTGACCTCGTAACCCGTCTGAATCGAATCGAGGGACAGGTACGTGGAGTAAAAGGTATGATTGAGCGGGACACTTACTGTGATGATGTATTAAACCAGTTATCTGCGATTCAGTCGGCTCTTAACTCAGTTGGTCGACTTTTATTAGAGCATCACATGAAGAGTTGTGTCATTGAGCGCCTTCTTGATGGTGAAGAAGAAGTAATTGATGAAGTATTGGTCACAATCAAAAAATTAATCAAATAATTTGGAGGAGTATGATCATGAGTCAAGTTGTTATTAATGTAGAAGGAATGTCTTGTGGACATTGTGTAAACGCAGTAGAGGGAGCATTAAAAAAACTAGCAGGCGTTTCTAAAGCAGTAGTTAACTTGGAAAAGAAGAATGTTGCAGTAGACTATGACGAAAATTTCGTCAGCGTAGAACTACTAAAAGAAACAATCGAAGATCAAGGATATGATGTTGTTTAACTTATTTAAAAAAAGAGGTGGTGAGAAACCATCTTTTTTTTCGAAATCATATATACCATATAGGGGTATGGTTACAGCTCTACATTGATGGGAGTGAATGAAAATGGAGCAAAAACAAACATTGCAAATATCTGGCATGACCTGTGCTGCCTGCGCTTTACGAATCGAAAAAGGTTTATCCAAGCTCGATGGGGTAAAAGAAGCCAATGTCAATTTAGCAATGGAAAAAGCTACTGTTACCTTTGATGTGGAGAAAGTCGAACTCGAGAATATCGAGGAAAAAATAGCTGACTTAGGTTATCAAGTGGTGAAAGAAGAGCCCCTTAAGGTAGAGCTAGCGATTCAAGGGATGACTTGTGCAGCCTGTTCAGCCCGTATTGAAAAAGGACTGTCCAAGCTCGAAGGGGTGTCATTAGCCAATGTTAACTTAGCCATGGAGCGAGCTACGATCCACTATAATTCTTCTGAAATCGATGTTTCAAGTATGATCAAAAAAGTAATTGATCTTGGCTATCATGCCAACACAATAGAAGAAGAAACACAGGAAACAGTAGACCACAAGACAAAAGAAATCAAAAGGCAGTGGCAACGATTTGTCATATCAGCATTATTATCATTGCCATTGCTGTGGACGATGCTGGCTCATTTTATATCTGCGGACTTAGTCCCTGCATTTTTACTAAATCCATGGGTGCAGTTTTTACTAGCGACACCCGTACAGTTTTGGATTGGTGGGCCGTTCTATCGTGGAGCATACAAGGCACTCAAGAATGGTTCAGCCAATATGGATGTATTGGTTGCTTTAGGGACCTCTGCTGCCTACTTTTATAGTCTCGCACAGTCTTTACTCGGGGCTACTCATGAACTTTATTACGAAACGAGCGCAGTATTGATCACACTTATCGTACTTGGCAAATATCTGGAGGCAAAGGCAAAGGGTAGAACCTCGGAAGCGATTGAGAAGTTGATGGGCTTACGCGCCAAAACGGCTCTCGTTATTCGCCGAGGATTAGAACAAGAGATTCCCATCGAAGAAGTATTAGTAGGTGACGTGATACTCGTTCGTCCGGGTGAGAAAATTCCGGTCGATGGTCGTGTAGTGGAAGGTCTCTCAGCAGTTGACGAGTCGATGCTGACAGGGGAAAGTATACCTGTTGATAAAAAACCTGGGGATGTATTGATCGGAGCTACGATTAACAAAAACGGATTGCTCAAGATGGAAGCGAACAAAGTAGGTAAGGATACAGCCTTGGCTCAAATCGTGAAGGTGGTTGAAGAGGCACAGGGCTCTAAGGCACCTATCCAGAGAATGGCGGACCGAATATCGGGGGTCTTTGTTCCGATTGTTGTAGCAATTGCTGTAATCGTGTATTTAGTCTGGTTTTTAGTCGTTGACAAGGGAAATCTTGCTCATGCTTTATCAATCTTTACCGCAGTATTAGTGATTGCCTGTCCTTGTGCGCTTGGCCTTGCTACACCGACTTCCATTATGGTCGGTACAGGAAAGGGTGCGGAACTTGGGATACTGTTTAAAGGTGGCGAGCATTTAGAAAATACACATACACTTAATCTCATACTTCTCGATAAAACAGGGACGATTACAAAAGGGGAGCCAGAGCTTACGGATGTGATTGCAACATCCAAATATACGCGCAGAGAGATTCTTCGTTATACGGCTTCACTCGAAAAAAACTCGGAGCATCCACTCGCACAAGCAATTGTACAAGGGGCAAGCAATGAGCAAGTAGAGCTGTTAGAAACCACTTTATTTACAGCTATACCTGGTTATGGAATCGAAGGAACAATTCAAGAGAAAACAATACATGTGGGTACACGCAAGTTAATGAAACAGCACGGTATATCGATTGACTCAATGCTAGGTACGATAGAAGAATTAGAGGGAAATGGTAAAACAGCTATGCTTGTAGCAATTGAACATCAACTCATTGGGATCGTTGCCGTTGCAGATCAAGTAAAGGAGCATTCAAAAGAGGCGATTTCTCGGTTGAAAGAAATGGGACTAAAAGTAGTTATGGTAACTGGAGACAACCAAAAAACAGCAGAGGCTATAGGACGTGAAGTAGGAGTAGATGAGATCCGAGCAGAGGTACTCCCTCAAGATAAAGCAAAGGAAGTTGAGCGCTATCAACAGGCGGGCTATAAAGTAGGGATGGTAGGTGATGGAATCAATGATGCTCCTGCATTAGCAATCGCTGATGTAGGTATGGCAATTGGTACCGGAACGGATGTCGCTATGGAGGCAGCCGATATTACGCTTATGCGCGGGGATTTACGTTCGATAGCTGATGCGATTTATTTAAGTAAAATGACGATGCGGAATATTCGCCAAAACTTATTTTGGGCGCTCTTCTATAATTCAGTCGGTATTCCAGTCGCAGCTTTGGGTCTATTAGCGCCATGGATTGCTGGAGCAGCAATGGCATTTAGCTCTGTTTCAGTAGTAAGCAACTCCTTGCGCCTAAAGCGGGTAAAGGTATAGGTATAAAACAACATGTAACCAAAATAAATCGACTGTAGATGAACCTAAAAGGCCATCTACAGTCGATTTTTAATGTCGAACTTTTGGTTTATGTTACTTTAGCGATCAATCTTAAATTGGGAAAGAAGCGATTTTAGATCCTCTGAAAGCTGAGCCAATTTAACAGCATCATGAGAGATTTGGTTAGCAGCAGCAGCCTGTTGCTGACTGGCAGCACTTACTTCTTCTGATCCAGCAGATGCTTCCTCCGTCACAGCGGAGATATTTTCCATATCTGAGCCAATCTCTTTTCCAATTTGGTTAATATTTTGGATACCTTTATTGATCTCAATATTCGTTTCAAGCACATTTTCAACAGTATTTGTGATCTCATCAAAGGCTTCACCGGTTTCTCGTACCAAGCCAACACCTTCTTGTACTACTCGTGTTCCTTCATTTACTGCTTGAACTGCTCTTGTAGTCTCCAATTGGGTGTTATTAATTAGGCTAGAGATTTTCTCTGCAGAAATTCCTGTTTCAGAAGCTAATTTACGTACCTCATCTGCAACAACAGCAAAGCCTCGTCCATGTTCACCAGCTCGAGCCGCCTCAATTGAAGCGTTTAATGCTAATAGATTCGTTTGTGCAGCGATATTTGTAATTACATCGACGATATCACCGATTTCTTTCGATTGCTGATCTAACTGCTGGATGATCTCTGCCGTTTGATTTACAGTTTGGTAGATTTCCTCCATCTTTTTGATCACTTCATTGGCAATTTCTTTTCCATTTTCGGATGCTATCTTACTTTGTGTAGACTTTTGCATCACATCGTCTGCATTATGACTGATTTGATTAATCGTTTGGTTCATGTAATTGATACGTGCTGTAGAATCATTTACAGATGAAGCTATATCCGATGTACCATTTGCAAGTTCTGTGATTGTTGTAGCTACCTGTTCAGCAGAATCTCTCGTTTCGTTACTAGTTAAAACTAAGACTTCGGATGATTGCTTTACTTGATTGGCTGTTCCGTCGATTTGTCTTAGTAATGCTTGCATTTTATCAATCATACTCTTGAAATTTGTTCCAAGCAACCCGACCTCATCATTAGAAAACTGGTCTACCTCTACAGTTAGATCTCCTTCGGAAACCTTAGTCGTGAGCTCACTCAATTTGCGAATCGGACGAACTAAGCGAGAAGCAAAAATAACGATGATGATTACTGTGAAGATTAGGACTACTCCCGCTGTCACAAAGGAGAGCATCGCCAAATATGAGAGCTGTGAGGTTGCCTCAGATACTGGTGAAGTTATGTATAACACCCATCCAGTGTTAGCTATTTGTCCGTAAAACACATACTTTTCAATATTGTCAAATGTGTATTTGGTGATTCCATAATTTCCAGCAAGTGCACTCGCATGCGACTCTTTTAATTCAGGAAGGATTTCTAGGATATTTGTTTTTAAAATATTGGTTCCGTCTGGATGGCTTATCGTTAACCCATCCTCTTGGGCCATAAATGCGTATCCTGTTTCCCCAATTTTTACGTTTTTGATCAGCTCGTTCATTGTGGTTACAGGGATTGTACCACCTAACACACCGATTACATTACCACTCGTATTTTTTATGGGGCTTGCGATAACAACAATCATCTCATTCGTTGCTTTACTGATTACTGGGTCTGAAACGGCGAATGGCTTACCTGCTAATATCTCTTGAAAATATTCACGTTCTTTAACATTTGCACTCCCATGACCGGTTGTTACAGCATCTCCGTTACGATCTGCTACAAAAAACATCTCATATTCAGAGTGCTTAATAAGCATTTTTTCGAGATAGTTCATTTGTGTATTGCCACCATCTGCGATATCCTTACTTTCACTCATATCCTGTAAGCGATTGATGTGTATTTGCACCCAGTCATTCACTTTTACCTGTAACAACGCTACTTCCTGCAAGGAGTTTTTTTCAAAACCTGCTTCTAAAAATTCCTTTGCTTTATTGTGATTGATGTAGGCAACAGTGATTAATGCGATAACGGTAACAGGAATAATTAAAAGTAATAACTTCGATCGAATACTTCTCATTCTTTGCCTCCTATAATTCTTCATAATATGAGCAATGGTAAGACAGTTTGTCGTTATAAACAATTAGGGATATCCCTATACTTATAGCTTTAAATCCTATATCTGATTATTTTAAATCCACAAATTAAGTTTCCTGTTTTTTAATTTTTGATTTCGGGAAATTAGGCAGTGCAAATATTTTGTCGAAGTAATATAATGGTACTTGTAATATATTCATCTAATTATAATTATATATATGAGAATGAGAGAAATGATGGTGGAAAGGAGGAGAACATGGGATCACTTTTTATACGCTACCTCTATAGTGATTATGAGCGGGATGCACGAATACTGGAGAAGCAATTCGGTGCTCATATCCAATCATCAGTGATCGGTTATTCCGTATTAGAACGGCCGATCCAACAATTTGTAGTTGGCAAAGGTAATCAACGGGTTCATATTAGTGCATCACATCATGCACGGGAATGGATGACAACTTGGTTGGTGACACAACAGCTTCACTATTATGCGAGAGCTTATAGAGAAGACGCAGTGATTGAGGGGATATCGATTCGAGAATTGCTGGATACGATCTCGCTCCATTTCGTTCCCCTGGTAAATCCAGATGGTGTGATCTTGGCTACAGAGGGTTGGCATAAAGCAGGCATTACATATGAAGAATATAAGACTATGGCAGACGTAAACGGAATTGGAGATGCCTATTGGTTATGGAAAGCCAATATCCGTGGAGTTGATCTAAATCGTCAATATCCAATGAATTGGGAGCTCATTCGCAATTCTCCAATTGGTCCCGCAGCAATGCATTATAAAGGGAACCAGCACTCCTCAGAGCCAGAGGTATGGGCTATGATGAAGGAAATGATGAGTAATCCCCCCGTCATGACAATCGCCTACCACTCGGCAGGTGAAGAAATCTACTGGTATCATGGTCAGGAAGGAGCTTCGAGGAATCGAGACTTGGAACTCGCTCTGCGAATCGGATTATTAACAGATTATGCACTTATTTCTGAAGATGAGTACTTTGCAGGGGGATTTGCAGATTGGTTTGTTGAGTCGTATCAGCGTCCCGGCTTTACAATTGAGATTGGCAAGGAACCACATCCTGTTGATGCACGTCAAAGTAATCGAATCTGGAATCAAAACAAACATGTTCCACATTTGGTATTGAGGGAATTGGTTAAGGAATTCAAATGAAAAAGCGGATGGCATTGCCATCCGCTTTTTGGAGAGTTATTTTGATCGTAATAGTCGTAACCCATTTAAGATCACGAGAATGGTACTTCCTTCATGTCCGATTACTCCAAAGGGTAGAGTAAGGACCTGGCTAAAGTTTGCGATTATGAGTACCGCGATTACGGAAAGTGAGAAAATAATATTTTGTTTCACAATACTGTTAGCCCGTTTGCCCAAACGAATGGCAAATGGAATTTTGAGGATGTCATCCTTCATTAGAACAATATCTGCTGTTTCTAGAGCAGCATCGCTGCCTACACCTCCCATAGCGATTCCTACATTAGCTGTAGCGAGCGCAGGGGCATCATTAACACCATCTCCAATCATCGCTACACTACCGTATTTTTCCTTTAGTTCTTTTACAATGCGTACTTTATCCACTGGGAGCAATTCAGCAAAAACCAGGTCAACCCCTGCTTCTGAGGCAATCGCCTTGGCTGTTCCTGTATGATCACCCGTTAGCATCGCTACTTGAATCCCCATGCTTTTCAGAAGACGTATGGTCTCTACTGCCTCTGTACGTAATGTATCCATTAAAGCTAGAATACCGACGACCTCAGCTTCATTTTTGACCATGATTAGAGTTTTTCCTTGCTCAGATAATAGTGCTAGCTGTTTCTGCCATTGCTCATTCTCTCCAGTTATAAAGGAAGGTTTACCGATCTGCCACGTATGTCCATTTATCTCTGCCTCAACACCACTTCCAATCAAGGCTGTTAAGTTTTGAGGGCGACTAAGCGTTAGGTTTAAATCCTGTGCCTTTTTCACAATGGCTTTGGCAATTGGGTGCTCTGACAGCATCTCTATCGAAGCTGTGACTTGAAGCAGTTCTTCTTCAGAATAGCCTGCAGTTGGAATAATATCGGTTACGATTAGATGTCCCTTGGTCAATGTACCAGTCTTGTCAAAGGTCATCACTTTGACTCCTGCTATATTTTCTAGATGCGCTCCACCCTTGAAGAGAATGCCCTTTTTTGCACTATTAGAAATCGCTGAGAGCATAGCTGGCATAATTGAAGCAACGAGCGCACATGGGGAGGCAACTACCATAAAGACCATAGCGCGATAGACTACATCACTCCATGAAAGATCAAAAATAAAATATGGAACGGTCATCAATAATATAGTGACAAGGATGATTACCTTAGCATAAATGCGCTCAAACTTTTCGATAAAACGTTGTGATGGAGGCATTTCACTTTGTGCTTCTTGAACGAGGCGAATGATCTTGGCAAATAAAGTAGATTCGCTCGATTGCGTTACTTCTATAATGAGTGCACCTTGACCATTTAATGTGCCAGCAAAAACTTCATCATTTACCTGCTTATCGACAGGTATTGATTCTCCTGTGATAGATGCTTGATCGATTGAGGAACTCCCTTCTTTGATCACACCATCAGCAGGAATTCGTTCCCCAGGCTTTACAATAATGAAATTACCGATGGAAAGAGATTCGATCGGAACCACTTTTTCTACTCCGCCTTGATAGAGGAGTGCTGTTTCTGGTTTTAGATCCATAAGTGCTGAGATGTCGCGATGACTCCTCGCCATCGTATACGTCTCTAATGCACCACTTAATGAGAATATGAAGATCAGTATCGCTCCCTCAGTCCAGTAGCCAATACTAGCTGCACCTATGGCTGCGAGTAGCATCAGGAGATTGACATCGATTTCTCGCTCCTTTATGAGAGTGAGTATCCCTTCTCGCGCCTTTACGAACCCTCCAATTACGAAGGCAAGTAGAAAAATAACAGGAGACAAGTCAGATTCTGATGTTTTACTGAGTAGCCAAGCGATTAAGATGAGAATACCACTGGATAGAGCAGCAATTCCTTCACCGTGTTGCTGTAAAATGGATTTCAATGTATTTCTCTCTACTTTGTCTAATTGACTCATGCTTCTCCTTCTCCTTTATACATCTTAATTGAGAATGATACTCATAATTAGTAACCTTAATACGACAATTGCCGCCAATTAGAGCATGGCAGCAATCTATTGATAACTATTCTCATTTACTTTAATGAGCCCAAAAAAATTGAATTCAGTTAACTTATTTATAATTATACTAATTAAGAAAATGATTGTAAAGAAGAAAAGTAACGCCGAGTGCAAAAACTGCATGAGATAAGTTCATGTGTAAAATGCGGAAATTTGCTAAAATACTTGCAATGGGTTCATAGTCATTCGATTGAGGTGATCTAGATATGAAGTTGGATGTGCAATCGTTACTTAAATTAATACTTTCGGCTGTTTTCTTGATGAGCACTGTAGGTTGTATTGCCAGTAAACCCAATACAACTCCTGAGGAAAAAGGGCTCAAGGTAGGTCTATTGGTAGAGGGTAATATCTTTGATCAGAGCTGGGACAGTCTAGCATATCAAACCTTACGTAAAATTGAACGTGAACTCAATGCTGAAGTCTTTTACTACGAGTTACTAGGTGATGCCACCGATTTACGTATCGAAGAAAAGACGATAGCTATGATTCATGATGGGCATCAGCTCATTTTTGGGCATGGAGCGGTTTTTCAGGATACCTTTAATCGCTTAGGGCCACTATATCCTGATGTAAGTTTTATCTTCTTTAATGGTGTTGCCTCAGAAGATAATGTTTATGCAATTAATTTTGCTGGAGAGTCTATCGGATTTTTTGCTGGAATTGGAGCAGCACTAATGACGGAGAAAAACGTCGTAGGTGTGATTACCGCTTATTCAGATCAACCAGAATATATAGGCTTTCAAGCAGGAGTTAATTTTATTAATCCTGAGATTATTGTCAAGTCCGATGTTGTTGGCAATTGGGGGGATCGTGAAAGAGGAAAACAGCTAGCTTATCAATTAATCGATCAAGGTGCCGATGTGTTAATCGGATTTGGTGATGGATTTAATATAGAAGTAATTAATGCTGCTCGTGAGATGGATGTATTTGCGATTGGTTTTTTGACCGATCAATCATTTATTGCACGCGACACAGTGCTATATAGCGTTACACAAAACGTCGAAGATGTATATATGGCTGTTGTGCAAATGGCGATTAAAAATCAATTACAACACAAGCCCTTTCCAATACTGGACTTTGATAATGGTGGACAAAATATAACTCCCTTTAGTGAAATGGTACCAACGGAAGCACAACAAAAGATTAAAGAAACCCTTGATTTATATAAACGTGGGAAGATCAATATCCAATCGTGATATAATTTTAATTGGTAAGATTATAGTAACTAATAAAGATGTAGTTGAAAGGTGAGAGATGGGTGAAGTGGGTGAAATGGAGAGAAACGTGGTTAAATCTACCGATCAGTAGAAAGCTATCGTTGGTAATTGGTGGTATTGTAGGCTTTTTGATTTTTACCACCCTTGTCTCAACCATTCTCTTTTTTTCCATGACGCGGCATAACGAAGAAGTTTTAGACAAGCAAGAAACCTGGTTTTCACAGCAAGAAATCAAACATTATATATATGCACGAATCAATTCCGTACTCGCTTACATATCTACTGGCGAAGAACAGTTTTTACAAAAATTTAATGAGGACGTCCTAGTAGCACGTTCATTTGAAAACTACCTCTTATCTAATACACCAGCAGAACAACGCGCAGAGATTGAAAAATTTATTCAATTTAGTCAAGATTGGGAGTTTATTTTACGTAATCAAGTGATCCCCGTTTATCAATTGGGGAATGAAGCGGATGCGTGGCTTACGATAATTGAAGAAGCAGAACCGATGGAGCTGAAATTGATCAAAGAGGTCACACGTTTTTCCAATCGGCAGGAGGCTGAGATTCTCGAACTTAGTCGTAAGACGAAAGAGCAAGGGGAAAGATTGATCTTATTCGGGTTGATCATTACGATGATTGCGATTATGATGGCGATCATCCTTTTTGTCGTTTTGAGAAACTCGATTAATAAACCAATTCAGATTCTTCACCAAGGAACGCGAAGATTGGCAAGAGGTGACCAATATTATCGCGTTTCAATCGAAGGCGATGATGAGTTTGGCCAGTTAGGTGACGCCTTTAACCGGATGGGTGATAGAGTAACACAATTGATTAATGATGCACAATCGGCCAATCGATTAAAATCGGAGTTCTTGGCTACCATCTCCCATGAGCTACGAACACCGCTCAATGGAATTATTGGTTTTACAGAAGCTTTGCGAGAAAATTGGGTTGGACCATTAACAGCGAAGCAACAAGAGTATATGGGTCATATTAGTGATAATGCTGGGCATTTACTCAACTTAATAAATGAAGTATTGGATATGTCCAAAATTGAGGCAGGAAAAATGGAGCTTCAGCCTCAAAGAATTGACGTTGATTCTTTTTTTTCCAAGTCTCTTCATGTGGTTCAAGAGCTCGATCGTAGTAAAAATATTATGCTTTCATTTGAAAATAGGAGCCATGTCCCCACGATCATAGCTGACCCAACACGAGTCACTGAAATAATGAACAACCTCCTCTCTAATGCGATCAAATTCACCCCTGATGGTGGAAATGTGAAAGTGGTACTTAAGCAAAAAGGGGACAAGCTCTCCGTATCTGTAATCGATACAGGCATTGGAATTCGTTCGGAGGGTATCGATAAGCTCTTTCTTCCTTTTTATCAAGATGAAGGTGCTTTCGATCGTCAGCATGAGGGAACAGGACTAGGATTAGCTTTAACTAAGAAATTAGTGGAGTTACATGGCGGCACTATATCAGTGGATAGTGAACTGGGAAAAGGCTCAACATTTACATTTACTTTACCATTAGGACAAGCAACAAAGAAGAACCAGCGTGAGTTAACTAAAGATAACGATCTGATACCTGCGATAAAGAGGGAGGGGCATCAGTCTATTGTCTGGATCGTTGGTACCGATGTCTCAAGAGCTGCAGAACTCGTAAAAAGTTTAGCGGCAAATTGTAAACTAAAATTGTTTAATACTGATGAGCTAGAACTCACTAGTAATGAACAACCACCGGGCCTCGTTCTCTGTACTTGGGAACAAGAGATAGAGGGAGAACATAATCAATTACTTTCACTTGAGCATAAAGCGGTCAAGAGGCTTTTTCAATTAGAGATTCCAATCATTTTACTAACTAAAACGCCTTTTTCTTTACGTGAAAAAGGGCTGTTATATCGTTTTGTCAAAGAAATTATAGACCCTGATCAAGCAGATGCTCTTAAGAAAATAACATATTGGTTGAGACGTAATGGAGGATAAACAAATGGAACGGACTCGGAAGATACTGATCGTTGAGGATAATCCTTCGAATGTGGTGCTATTTAAAGACCTACTCGAAGCGAGGGGTTATCAAGTAGTGATTGCCAACTCTGGCTTTGAAGCTTTTGATATTCTTGAAAGCATGATACCTAATCTCATCCTTATGGACATTCAGCTTCCCGGTATGGACGGCTTTAGTGCGATCAAAGCAATACGATCAACTCCAACGTTCGCACAGATCAAGATCATAGGAATCTCAGCATTTGCGATGGAGTCCGATGTAGTAGCGGCAATGGAGGCTGGCTGTAATGGCTATATTACTAAACCAATCTCCATCCGTACTTTTATAGAAGAGGTAGAGCGACATCTAGTGGATACAGAGAGATCAATCTCTTAATTTGACTTGAATTTCATCCTATACTATCATTAATTATTGTAGAAAATACATCACATTAGTATCTAATCGAGGGGGTGAATAATGATTTTAGATTACAAGATGTGTCGTGGGAAGTTTATATTACATGCAATCACTTTGGTAAGTATCATTCTCGTAGCTTTATTAACGATTCATATAGAGTATGCCCAAACTTATATTGATAATGCTCAGATCGTAAAGTCAGAACCACATAAATATTACGTTGCAAACACAAGGCAAATTAGTACACTTCACTTCCATTGGACAAAAAAAGAAAATATTCAACCAATAGTTCTTTCATTGTCCATAGTAAATCCCTCTTTTTTCTCTATCACCCCAGTATATAATAACGAGTCTATCATTTCTAAAATGATGATGGATCGATTTCTTATGCCTATAAAACTTAATTCAACCTTCATATAGTTCAAAATATTCTTCTACATAATAGATATCTTTTTATGTAATCGTAAAAATTCTAGAAAGATGGGTCTATTTATCTTTGTTTATAATGGGATTATATAACAATAAATAACTTGGTATAAAATTAAAAAAAGTTACATTAATTTAGGAGGACATTTTAAGTGAATATTCAAGAATCTGATCTGTTAGGTATTGGGCATAAATATCGTGTTGAAACCCGTAGTGGTGACAAAATGGTACTAATCATTCATGATGATGGCCGCAGAGAATTATATCATGTTGATCCTAATGATCCAGATGAATGTAATTCGATTATCACTTTAGACGATGATGAGGCAAGGCAATTTTCGGGCATTATTGGTGGTATGACCTATACACCTAAAGCGTTGCAAACTATTGAGATGGCTTTGGATGACTTGGTGATTGAATGGTTCAAGCTAGGGGACACTGCACCTTGTATTAACAAGAGCATCGGAGAAATGAGAGTTCGTGAAAGGACAGGTGCTACCATAATCGCCGTAATAGATAGGAATAATAAAAAATATATTAACCCTGGAGCAGATCATATATTTACTGCCGATTCTACGGTAATTGTTGCAGGTGACAGACAGCAACATAAATTGTTGAAGGAATTTTTACTACATGTAGATATTTAAGGGGGAGCCATGGACACACTCGTATTTGAAGTCGGTATTGCAATTGCATTAATAGCACTTGTTGGTTTGATTGCGAATAAGCTTCGGTTTTCAGTCATTCCGTTTTATATATTGGTAGGTATGGCGGTTGGACCTCACGCTCCTCAAATTGGCATTATTGACTTGAGATTTATTCAGAGCCAAGATTTTATTGAGTTTATGGGGCGCCTTGGTGTGTTGTTTTTACTCTTTTATTTAGGGTTGGAATTCTCGGTTACTCGTTTGATCAAGTCAGGAAAATCGATTGTAATAGGTGGTACCGTATACATCCTTCTCAATTTTAGTGCTGGATTACTGCTCGGCTGGATGATGGGTTTACCCATCATAGAAACCTTAATCATCGGTGGAATCATGACGAGTACATCCACTGCGATCATTGCAAAAGTGTTGGTGGATCTCAAGCGAACTGCGAATCCAGAAACAGAACTCATTATGGGGATGGTCATGTTTGATGATCTGTTTGTTGCTGTTCATATTTCCGTCATGTCTGGAATTGTATTGAGTGGGGGAAGCTCTGTACTCGGGGTGGTACTTACTGCTGTAGCTGCCTTTGTATTTATGATACTGTTCCTATTCTTAGGAAGAAAGATCATGAAATATATCAATAAAGCTTTGGATATTAAATCTACGGAGCTCTTTCTCCTCGTAATTCTCGCTGCGTTACTTGTTATTTCAGGATTCGCTGAAACGATTCATGTTGCTGAAGCGATTGGTGCTTTATTAATTGGGATTGTACTTGCAGATTCAATACACGTAAAACGCATCGAGCATCTAGTCCTACCTTTCCGCGATGTTTTTGGTGCGATCTTCTTTTTTAGCTTTGGTCTAACCATCGATCCAACGACTCTAGGTGGAGCCGTATGGCTGTCTATTATTGCAGTAATTTTAACTTTAGTCTCTAACTTAATTGTTGGTTTTTTCACTGGTCGACAAGCTGGCGTATCACCCAAATCTTCACTAAATATTGGACTAACGATGATCTCGCGTGGAGAATTTTCCATCATAATGGCGAATATCGGAAAGGCTGGTGGTTTACTACCGATTCTCCAATCATTTGCAGTGTTGTACGTATTAATCCTAGCTATTTTAGGTCCACTTATGGCGAAGGAATCAAAAAGAATTTATGGCTTGTTCCATAAGGGAGTAGCGTTGTCGAAAAAATAAGTCCATTTTTTATATACGAAAAACAAAAAGAGCCAACGGCAAGTGTAGTTCATTGAGTACGTTCCGTTGGCTCGTTTATTATTCCTTAAATTCCATGTACTAAAATGTGTTTTAGTTTTTTGATATGCTCTCGTTCTCCAACGACTACTAAAGTTGAATCAGGCTGAAACATATAATCAGGTCCCGGATTAATTTTTGTCTGATGATTCCTCTCAATAACGGCAATAATCGTAGCGCCAGTGTTTTGACGAATGGTAAGCTCCCCTATTGTATGACCGATGCTTTTGGAATGGGCTTCTAGCTTATACCAATCGATTACGAGGTCTTCAAGTGTATGTTCAATGTTTTCTAGTGCTTTTGGCTTGTAGCTCATCCCACCAATTATCCCAGCGAGCTGTCTAGCCTCATTATCATCTATAGTCAGTACACATATGGTTTCAGTAGGATCATCTTGGTTAATATGATAGATTTCTCGCTTGCCATCATCATGTATAATAACAACTACTTTATCCTCAGATCGTGTTTCAATTTGATATTTTCGACCGATGCCAGGCAGATCAGTTTCGCGAATGTTCAATGGTAAGATCCCTCCCATTAATAAATTTACTATATTATTCATCTATATATGTTATAGCGTATCCAAATTATCCAGAAAGTCAAATAAATACTTAGAAAAGTAAGCGCAATCCTTTGGGATAGTGATTTTTAAGAACACCCTGTGAAGCCTTTCCCCATCCGATCGGAAATTGCTCCATGAATACTCCGACCCAACCGCTCAAAGTAGGATTAACAGCTATAGATTCTCCTCGTAAATATGCGGCTAGCTCCGTTTGAGTAGGTGTAAACGAGAGCGTCTGTTTAAAATCATTCGCTGTTAATGCGAGTGCTAGTGCATGTGATGGTTCAAAACGATTTTTCTTTAATTCTCCGAGATGCCATCCAGCTCGCACGACTCTAAGCTGCTCCAATGATGGTGATTGTTCGGGTAGCTGATACAGATGTGTACCAAAGAGTACGAAACGATCGACAACAAATTCATACCAGGGGCAGGTTAAGCTCTCTTCTACGAAGCTCTTGAAATAAGCTTGTGCCTCTTTTAGTAAGGCATCGATTTTTTTGGCCTTCGTTTTTGATGGTGATGATGTAAATTCGTTGAGTTCTTCTCCCTTCTCGAGAAAGGCAATATAATGTCCTTCTCCATTTAGGTGATGTGGCCATAAACGTACGGTTTTCTTTAATTCTGGATTATGAGTGATGCTCCATTCCGACCTTCCTGTATTAAAGCCGTCATGCATGAGAATCGGGAGTAAACGCCAGCTCGGATGATTGAGCAGAAATTGTTCGATCACCTGTTCATTTTCTTCTGGAGAAAAGGTACAGGTTGAATAAACGAGCCTACCACCAGGCTTCAACAGCTTTGCAGCGTGTTCAATCAGCTCTGATTGACGGATACTACAGAGTTTGACCGAGTCAGGTGACCATTCGAGACGTGCACTCTCATCCTTGCGAAACATCCCCTCACCTGAACATGGGGCATCGAGTAAAATGCGGTCAAAATAAGCAGGAAAACGTCCTGCCAACTTATGTACCTCCTCGTTCGTAACAATCGTATTGGTGATCCCCAGTCGCTCCACATTTTCCGAAAGAGCTTTAGCGCGAGCAGAATGGATTTCATTGGCGATGAGTAGCCCTTGATTCTTCATCATAATCGCGATTTGAGTTGCTTTACCCCCAGGGGCAGCAGCGATGTCCAGCACCCTCTCGCCGGGCTGTGGGTCAAGTATACCTACGACGGACATCGCACTAGGTTCTTGGATGTAATACAGTCCTGCAGCATGAGCAGGATGCTTGCCAGGGCGCTCATCTGCTCCATAATAAAAGCCCTCCTTGCACCACGGAATTGATGTTATTGTAAATGGGGTACTGCTTATGAATTCGTCTTTGGTAAGCTTCAATGTATTGATGCGCAAACCTTTGCTTGCAGGTTGATCATAGCTACTGATAAAATTGTGATATTCTGCTCCTAAGAGTTGTGTCTGTTTTTCTACATAAGCTGTAGGGAGTGGATAACTCATACTACTCCTCCTTTACTATGGGTGTATGATAGAACGACATTCGAGGTGATACTATTGCAAATCAAGAATATGATAGATGTACGAAAGTATTTAACGAAACTAGGATATATCATCTATACAGGTGATTCGCTTGGTGATCTAGAATTTATGAAAGAAGAAGTACTAGAGCTATATCAAGCAAAGTTGATCGACAAAGAAGACTTTACTCAATTAATGAATCAGCTTGTCAAGGAACAGAGAAAAGCTCAATCTGAGAAATAATTATAACGATTTTATGGCAGATATAAAAGTCTCATTCTGAAGGTCGATTGACAAGAATACGGACTTCGGTTTATGATGGTTTTCATCACTCTCTATTAAGGTGGGGAAAAGCGTGTTGCAAATGGACATACGGCTAAAGATCAAAGAAAGTTTAAATAGTCGTGTAGAATTAATATCAAAAAATCAGGACAAATTTGTTGGTGATGTCGAATGGGTGAGCCCCGACGGGCAGATGGCAGAGCTTCGCTTAGCCAATGGGGAGATCAAAACAATATGTGATACGGATATCGCAAATATTAAGCAAATATAAATTGGTTGCATGCGCAATATCAAATTCTACTCATTAAATGGAGTAGGATTTTTTTCTATCGTATAGTGAATAATCGTTCGCAACTCAAATGATGTTTGTTATACTAAGTCATATACCAATGAGGAGGTAATGGATACATGGATAAACAGCACTCTTTGTTTAAGGAATTAACAGAGGCTTATGGTGCTCCAGGCTTTGAAGCGCCTGTACGTGAAATCATGCGTAAGCACTTAAGCGAAACTACCGATGAGATCGTAACAGATCATCTAGGTGGAATATTCGGAGTTAAGCGTGGAGATCCCAATGGGCCAACGATTATGGCTGCTGGTCATATGGACGAGGTCGCATTGATGGTAACACGTGTCGATAAGAATGGTTTCTTGAGATTTTCACCTTTAGGCGGCTGGTGGGATCAGGTTCTTCTATCGCAACGCGTCGTAATTATGGGGCGAAATGGCATTGTCGAGGGCGTAATCGGCTCAATTCCTCCACATGTGCTTACTGAAGAGGATCGGAAAAAGCCATATACTATCTCAAGAATGTTTGTAGATATTGGTGCTACATCCGATCAAGAGGTGGCAGACTTAGGCGTACGTCCTGGTGATCCGATAGTACCAACAGGGGATTTCAAGGTGCTAGGAAATCCAAAGCGTTTACTCGCCAAATCATGGGACAACCGTTATGGTTGTGCGATCGCTGTAGAAATGATGCAGGAGCTAAAGGGCGTAGATACTCCGAACATCCTCTACGCAGGTGCTAACGTACAAGAAGAGGTTGGCTTACGTGGTGCAAAAACAGCTGCTCGTATGATCGAGCCTGACATTTTCATTGCAATGGATGCAAGCCCGGCAAATGATATTCCTGGCTCTACAGATGGATTTGGTCGTCTAGGCGAGGGTGTATTGATGCGTATATTGGATCGTACCATGATCACATTGCCAGGAATCCGGGACTTTCTCATCGATACATGTGAGAGTGAAGGAATTCCGTATCAGTTCTTTGTCTCTTCTGGTGGTACAGATGCTGGAGAAGTACATACTTCGGGTACAGGTGTGCCGTCTGTAGTGATTGGTATCCCATCACGTTATATCCATAGTCATGTTTCGATTATTGATAAGGATGACTATGATGCAGCCAAAAAGCTACTTACAAC
>JACDJB010000362.1_pt1 | contig 51311 bp, 83 predicted proteins | sample 7454121 | NCBI WGS metagenome assembly JACDJB01 (sample SAMN14253290, study PRJNA609438) | sludge metagenome | isolation source: sludge after 25d culture with pyrite | collected 2018-12-20 | reverse complement strand
CCGCTATCTGAGATCGCGGCCGTCCACGTTTCACCCTGCCACCGGTACGCGTTACCCATGTTCGTCCTCGCTCCTGGGCCCGGCTACCGTTCCGCGCGTCCGAGGCTGTATGCCTCTGGCTCGTGCGTCCCGCGTTCCTGGCCCGCACCACGAGCCTAGCAGGGGGCGCGGACTCGTCCACGCTTTTTTGTAGACACACATGTGGGTCCGCGAAAAAGGTTGCGTGCATGTCGCGCCTCGGTCATGCTCCGAGGGTCGGGCCTGGTGAGGGCGCGACCCGAGATAGTTCGGGGCGCGCTGGCGCAAGGTCGGGCGAGAAGTGAGGGCGTCATGGTGGAGAGCGAGTCGAGCGCGGCGGGTATGCTGGCGCGAGTGATCGTGGGTGCGTCGAGCGCCGAGACGGCGCACGTGGTCGAAGACTACCCGTACGGGTTTCGGCTTCGTTGTCGGATCCGCTACTGGATCGAGACGCACCCGACGCGCGGTCAGCGGGTCGTCAGTCAGACCACGAACCCGAAGCGTGGAGACGTGTGGAACAAGCCCAAAGCGTCCACCTACACGGATCTCCGGGCGATCTACCTGGACGAGCAGGGTCACGTCCAGAACGCGGGGTTGACGTTCGCCTACGCGGACGAGCCCGCGCTTGACGCTTTTCTCTCTCGGTTCGGCGTCGCCTTCGGCGACGAAGAGAGCGCGAAGCGGATCAAGCTCGCGCGCGCTCTCATCCGCGCGCGGAGGCACGTCAAGGTCACCGTGCGCGAGCTTCGCCCGGGTGAGGAGCCGCAGAGCGACGAGGAGAAGCGCGCGATCATGCGCGCGGCGGTCGGCCACGAGCTGCGCGCCATGGCGAAGGAGAGCGGTTCGTGACTCTCGCCGACCGCTATCGGTTTTTCCGACTTCACGCGGGTTTCATCGTGGGCCAGTCGGCGGGGTGCGGAAGGGCATGGGACGACACGAAGGCAACCGCTCTTACACCGGTTCCGAGTGGTCGTTGTCCCTTTGAAGGTTGGCGAGGCCACGGGGGATCGTCGTGAAGGCGTCCGAACGGCTCGCAGATCTCCAGAAGCAAGGGTTCACGAAGCCCATGTGGACACGCAGGAAGCCGAGCCGCCCCAAACGGGACGAGCGGACGAAGGCCGCGATCGCGGCCTGGACGGCTCGCTTTCTCCGCCGCTCGCGCGGCACGCTCACGAAGACCGAGGCGCGGGAGCTGGGGGCCCGCTACGGGGAAGATCTGCACTGGAAATACCTCCGAGTCTCCGGTGACAAGCTAGCGCTTCGCGAACCTACGATCACGTGCGGTTGCGGTGGCTCGTGCGTGCTTTGCGACGATCGCGGGCTCCGCCCGGGGTCGTTCCTCCGAGCGTGGCTCGATCACGACACACCGCACGCAATCGCCTCTGAACGCCGCATGCCGCGCAGGTGGGCCTCATCTGATCACACGGGCTCCGCGGCGGCTCGCCACATGGGCTACATGTTCGGCTGGTACGGTCCGCAGTCCGGTATCTGGCCCGGCGATCGCCTGGTGTTCGACGAGCGGTGCGAATTCTGGGGAGGTCAGCGCGGCTCGTGGGTCGTTCGCTGCTCGGAGGACTGCCCTTGCTCGCGTCACTGTCGCGTCTGTAGGACTCCGGCGGATGGGGGACTCGATCGCCTCTGCGAGGCGTGCCGAACCGCCCGCCCGCCTACGGGGCTCGCGTGAACGCTGAGCGGGCCCCGGGTCCCCCCGGGGGATTTGGCGGGCCCGGGGGGGCCCGGCCCCCGCCCCCCCACGACGATACATGTTCCTTCGCGTCGAGGGCTGGCCGTCGAACGACCACGGATGCGCTGGACGACGCAAAGATCTGGATCACGCCTACGCGCTCCTCGCCCAAGGGCGAGGGCCGCTTGTCGGTCGGGAGGCCTTCACATGAACGAGTCGATCGCCGACGTGCTCGGTAAGCTTCGGATCCGTTCCGGTCTCGCCTCGAACCCTCCACGGGAGCTACCGATTGCTGGTGGCCTCTGGCGGATCGGCTTCGTCTACGACCGCGAGCATGAAGCTTTCACGGTAGATCTCTACCTTGGCACTCGCCGCTCGCGGATGCGTCTTGAGCGCTCCGACGTCGAGACGCGCGGGCGCTCTTCGTGGATGACCGATAACACGTGGCGACTGAGCCCGGAAGGGGTCGCAAAGGTTGCCGGTTCGATCGCCGCATGTGTCGAAGAGACTGAGCGGCGCCGCAGGGCGAAGGAGTCGCCGTGAAGCGCCCCGAGGTTCCGACGTTCTGCGGGCCCCCCGTCGAGTGGGGCGTGGTCGCCAAAAACCCGCTCGCCAAGCCCTACGGTGGCGGGATCTTGGGTTCGCCGAAGCGCTACCAGCTTACGCAGGACGAGCACGACGCGATCGCTGTCCTCTCCGAGGCGTGCGACGAGTTCCCTGCGCTCCGCGCGCTCGCGGCATGGGCCGAGGAGCACGGAGCACCCGAGCCGCTTCTCGAGGCGCTCTCTGCAGCGAGGCACGGGGCGCGTTGGGCCATCGAGGGGCGCCCTGCGCCCGAGGGACACAAGCCATACAGGAGACCAAAATGAGTACAGCGATCCTCGAAAAGGTCCGAAAACTGCGGGCGCTCGCGACGAGCGCGAACGTGCACGAAGCGGCTGCGGCGGCGGCGGCGGCCGAGCGGCTGATCCAAGAGCACAACCTCTCCGAGGCGGAGATCCATGTCGACGCCGAAAACGAGCGCGTCGACTCGGGCCTCGGGGTCGAGGTGACGTACAAGAAGATCCCCACGTGGGCGAACAACCTCGCGGAGAACCTCGCGACCGCCTACCAGTGCGCGGGGATCTGGCGCGGGACGGTTGACGGGTTTCGGTACACGGTGTTCGGTCGACCCGACGATATCGCGACTTTCCGCTATCAGTTTGCGTTTTTCTCGGCCGAGGTGACGCGACTTGCCGAGCAGGCTTCGCGGGGCAAAGGGCGCACGTTCGGCAATTGCTTCCGCCTCGGCGCCGTCGCGGCGATCAGCGAGGCGATCGACAACGTTCGGCGGAAGGCTCGAGCCTTCGCGACGTCGACCGCGCTTGTCGTCGTCGACCGCCGCGCGGAGCTAGCCAAAGAGCGGCGCGCGGTCGAGTGCCCGGGGATGCGCTCGTCGGGTGGAAGCTCTTCGCGGTTCGATCAGCGCGCTTTCGACCAAGGTAAGCGCGCGGGTGCGGGCATCAGCCAGCGCTCCGCGCTCGCACCGAGCGGCGCCCGGCTCCTCGGGAGGGGCTCGGCGTGACACCCGCGAAGGATACTCGCGAGGCGTACGCTCCTCGTGGGGCGTACGCGACCGTCGAGGACGCGATCGGCCCGTGGCTCGAGCGTCGGCGGCGGGACCCGCGCGCTTCGTCGTGCTCGGTTTGGCTCGCGCCCGGTGGCGGGTTCTTCGTCGGTGGGGCCCGGCTCGGACCGCCGCTCGAGGGAACGAGCGATCTCCGTGGTTCGCGGCGCGTCTACCGTCTCCGCCGGCTCCGGCGCGGGGCGCCGGTTGAGGTGTTCGACGAGAGGGTCAAGGGTTCAACGTGGACGGTTCTCGAGGGAGGTCGATCATGACGACGAGGGTAGGTGCGGTGCTCGGCTCGACGCTCGAGGGCCTCTTGCCGGGGGTGGTGACGGTCCGAGCGGAGGCTACGCTGCGAGCGTCCGGTCCTGCGCGCTTTGAGATCCAGGGACTGCCGAGTGAGGAAGCGCGGCGCGAGTCGCGCGTCCGGGTTCGCTCCTCGCTCGCCGCGCGAGGTGTCGTGCTTGACGAGTATGACGTCAGGGTCACCGTCGAGGATCTACCGCCCGCGTCCGATACGGCACCGCTGGATCTCCCGATTGCCGCCGCGGTGCTCCGCGCGCTCGGTCGCTCGGAGGTCGGCGGCGGAGTCGTGCTCGTCGGGGAACTGACGCTCTCGGGTGAGGTTCGATTCGCTCGGGGACTTCTCCCGCGGCTTGGCGCGCTCGCGTCACTCTCCGAGGGTACGAGGGCGATCGTCCCCGCCGCGTGCGCGCTCGAAGCGGGTTTCTCGTCGTTTCGTGAGCGTGTTCGGCTTGTCGGTTCGCTCTCCGACATCATGGGGAACCTTGACGCGCTGCCCTTGCCCGAACGAGTCGCGGCGCGGCCCCACGAGCCGCATGGGCGAGAGGATCTGCGAGGAGCGCTCCGTGACGTGTTCGACGCATGCAGGACCGAGCCGCGGGTGCTTCTCGTCGGGTATCCCGGCTCGGGAAAAACCATGCTGGCTCGACGGATCGGGAGCATGCTTCCCGCACTTCAAGGCGAGGCGCTCCACGAGGTCTTCTCGATTTTCAGCGCTTCGGGCATGCTCGACTCGCTCAAGGCGACGACGGCTCCGCCTTTCCGGGCTCCGCATTACACCGTGTCGACGGGGGCGCTCATTGGAGCGGGTACCCGTCTTCGACCGGGGGAGGTCTCGCTCGCGCACCGCGGTGTCCTCTTCCTCGATGAGGTGACCGAGTTCCGTTCGTCGACGCTGAGCCTCCTCGGGAGTGTTCTTCGTCAGGGGAGGCTCGAGCCCGGTATGCGGCTCGCTCGCCCCGCGCGGTTCGTCGCCGCCGCGAACCCCTGCCCGTGCGGCTCCGCGCGGGGGTGCCGGTGCTCTCCGGCAGAGCGCGAGAGACACGAGACGCGGCTCGCGGAGATCTCGGGCATCCTCGGGCTCAAACGGTTCGACGTGCCAATGGTTGATCTGGCGGCGCTGACGGAAGGGAGGACGTGACATGCCCGGGTACCGCGTGGTCGTGAAGGAGACGAGGACGGTGGTGCGTGTGCGGCGGATCCTCTATGGGATCGTCGACGCGAAGGATGAGCGTGCCGTGCGAGATCTGTTTGCTCGCGCCTACGAGACGTGGGTACGGGTCACGTTTCCCGCGAAGCCCTCGCGGGAGATCTTGGTGTCGCTCCGCACGGCAGGCTTTCGGTGGGCCGGTGGCTCGTGGCACGGGGAGCGCTCGAAGCTTCCGGAAGGGGTATCGCAGCATGGCTAGCAGGCGAAGCTCTCTCGAGGAGACCATGCTGCGCGAGGCGCGCGAGGAACGCCGCTCGCCCCACGTGATCGTGCTCCTTCTCCACCGAGGCGCGGCCCATCGCGTCGTCACCTGGGCGGAAGAGTACGGCGACGGAGAGGGCGAGTCCTACATGGCAGATCTCGCGGAGCGTCTCGGGCACTTGCTCGCGCGCGGTGAGCGATTGTCGACGCGGCATGTGACCCTTGATCTGGACGGGGAGGGGCGATTTGTGCTCCGGCAGGACGAGGAGGCGGATCATGCCTAGGCGAAGGCCGATCGAGCGGCTGGAAGATCTGGCGACTGAACGGCTCGGGCGCGGGGCGGCGATCAGCCTGGACCGGTCGGGGATGTTCGTCATCGCCACGGCATGGGACGCCCGAGGCAGATCGCGCGTCGCGTGCAGCCGCGGGACGCGTCAGGAGGCGATCGCAGCGCTCCGTCGGCTTCTCCTCGCGACGGAGGTAGGCGCGTGAGCCGCCGGGTCGTCGCCGCCGAGGCACTCCCGATCCTTCGCCGTGCGGTCGGGCGGGAGATCGCGGTCGTCTACGTTCCGGAGAAGCGTCCGCGCCGCAGGCGGGCGGTTCCGGTCGAGCCGTTACCGCTGTTTCCGGCGCATCAGCAGATACTTCCCTTCCCAGAGGTGGACGGGCGAGGTCGCCGGGAGATCGAACTCCTTTCCGAGCCCGTCTCTGTCGTCTGCCGCCCGGTACGGCTCTGGTTACCGTCCTCGATCGATGAGAGGATTATCGTCCTCGACATTGCCGTCGGCAACGTCTCGTGTTTGACGGGGCCTTCCAGAGGGGTACCCGGTGATCTCTTCTCGACCGCGAACTCGTCTTTGGCTTCCCTGAATCTGCCCACCCTCTTACCGGGACAGCGTGTCAGGGTGCGCGTCCAGAATGTGTCGAGAGACCAACGACGTAAGCTTCGGGTCCGCGCGGCGGTGGTCGTTGACTTGCCACCACCGCCATCGCCACCAGTACCGCTCAGCTTCGTTGAACCGGGGTCCCTGGGCGCACCGCTACCCTTCCCGTTCGGGTCACCGTACGGAACGTTCAAGCATGGTTCGGTACCGTTCTCCGCTGATATGGGTGGACCGCCGAACGCCAGCGCGTTCGGGTTCGTGGGGCCTCCGTCGGCTTGTCCGAGTCGTCCCCCGGATCATGAGGTCGACACCGTTGGGAGCCTGTCGGCGGACGGGCCTTGGTACGTGGGCTGTCGCGTAAGGGTGCGAACCACGGGTGCTGTCTATGCTCTCGAGCGGTGGCTACAAGAGGACGGAGCACCGAACGGAGGCTCGACGATAGCTTCTCCGCTACCGGCATGCGTCTGGTCACGAGAGGTCTCGTCGTGAGCGGGGTGCGAAGAAGGCCTCGGACGGGTCGTCCTACGGTGACCGCATCCGATCGAGAGACGGCGGACCAGCTCATTGCAGCGATCAAGGCCGAAGACGTGGGCGCGGTCGCTCGGATCCTGGCGTTCGTGCGCGAGCAGGCGGTCTCGGTTGCCGTGGTCGCCGCTGAGCGCGAGCGGGGCCGAGCGGGGACGGAACACGCCGAGTGGTGCCGGACGGACGGTTGCGACGGTTCGTGTCGAGAGGTGGAGCGACTCGACGACGCGAGAGAACGAGAAAAGCAGCAGATGGAGTCGGCGATCGTCTCAGCGATCGAGATACTTCGTGAGCGTTCGCGCGAGCGCGGGTGCGACCACTGCAAACGAGCGTGGTCCACACTCGAGGCTTCGATCGAGTCTGGTACACGCAAGAAAGGCAGACTCGCGACATCGCGAGGTAGGAGGGAGGGCTAGGATGGAAAAGCAGGCAGCAAAGAAACAAACGGCGTACGTGTTGGTTCACGAGTCGATCGCCGGGCTCAAGCCGGCGGTCTACCACGTGGACTTCTGCATGAGGGTGGGCGAGCAAGCGTTCATCTCGCGTTCGCTACCTTTGAACGGGGCCGAAGGTGACGCGACGAAGGTGTAGGCCACGAAGAAAGACGCTCGTTACCTCTTGCGTAGAGATGCGATCGGATGTACCGTCTCTCGGTGACGCACGACGAGGACGCGAGGGCGAAGGCCATGAAGCGGATTCGGAACCTCCTCGATCTGGCCACGCGAGCGACAACACCACTTGAAGAGGCGCGGAGCGCAGCGCTCGAGGCGTGCCGCACCCTTGTGCGACACGGCTTCCACGTCGTGGATCGGGTCGTCCAGGAGGCAGCCAAGGATCAGGAGTTCCGCGTTGCGGTGGAGCGTGCTGTCGAGGAGAAGCTCGCGGAGCTGCATCGCGCGCGGGGGACGACGCCGACCGAGGCGGAGATCGAGCTTCGGAGGGCGGTCGCCCGCGGTGCGGGCAAGGGAGCGGAGCGGATCGCCGAAGAGGTCGCGAAGGAAGGGATCTCGTGGCTCTTCGGGAAAGGCAGGAGACGATGACGAAGGATGATCAGCAGTCGGCGCTGGGCGGTCTAGGAGCAGAGGTGGATTACCCTTTCACCAAGGTCGGTTTCAAGCCTGGGGACTCGTGCGCGATCGATTGCTTCATGTACGGCGACGCCGTGGTGGAGAGGCTCGTCTTCCCTCGTTCGCTTCACGGTCGGTTGAAGGTGCTCGGTAACGTGACGCTTGGGATCCAGATCTTGGCGTCCGACGTCGAGTATGAACGCCTATCTTCGCTCGAGGGACCGGGCGTGATCCCTCGGGTCGTCGCACGGTGCGGGCAGAGCATCCGCGTCGTGCTCGAGAACATCTCGGACGAGGAGATCGTGGTCGAGGGAGCGTTCGCTCGTGTTCGGCAGATCCCAGGACGCTGGATTATGGATTCGGCGCTCATCAGCCTTCAAGATCGGGGTCGAGCGCTCCTCGCCTCCGCGGACACGGAAGTCTTCGCTCGCGGGTGGCTCGCTGCGATCGACGAGTTGGTGCTCACGGCTCCGACGGATATGGCGTCGTGGGCGTCGTGGGCGGACTTCTCGGTGAGGAGCAAGCGATGAAGATCACGGTGCAGATCACGGAGAAAGAGCTTCGACAGATGGTGCTCGAGAAGATTCAGCGCGACCTCGGCGAGGCGGGCCAGCGTCTGAAGGAGGAAGACGTGCAGATCGAGACCAAGAGCACGCAGAACTACCGCTCGGAGTGGGAGCGCGCCGCTTTCCGCGCCCGCGTCGAGGTGGACCGGTGAACGCGCGCACCGGCTTCCCTGTCAGCACCATCTTTCGCATCAGGTCGGAGGCTCGAGTCGCCTCCGAGCGTGCACGTGAGAAGTTCGCGCTACAGGAGCGCGTCGATGCGCTCGCCAAGCAGATCTACGGTGACAAAGCGTCTGTCGCGCTGCAGCGCGAGACGGACGGTTGGCGGGCCGAGGTCTGGACTTCCTACACGGGCTTCGGCTGGTGCCTCCACGGGGCCGGTGCCGATCGCTCCGTCGTGCTCCGTGAGATGGTCCGCTCACTCGAGAGCATGGTCCGCGGCGAGGCGCGGTGCCGATACTGCCCGCGCTCGATCCCCGAGAAGTACGACGGGCGGCGGGCGTGCATTGCACGTCCAATCGCGAGCGGTACGAGGAGGCACCCGTGCGTCCCGTGACCCCGTACGTCCCGTGAGCGAAAGGGCGAGGTAGAGGAGATGGCGAAGGCGATGGGTTCTTTTCAGGACGGCTTCGACACGAATATGCATGTGTGGATGCAGGACACGGGCGGTCGCGTCGCGGACGCTGCGGTCTGCGGTTCGACGGAAACCAAGACATGCCTCGTGGCGACGGGATCAAGCCGTTTTGTCATCCTGAGCAAGCAGAAGATCTGTCCTGTTTGCGTCCAGTGGCTCGAGCGGAGCGGACAGGTTCTGGCGACCGTGGAAGAGTTTGACGCTTGGATTGGTCCTGAGAACGCTGCCTTGCGTCGCTCTCGTCCGGAGATGACCGCGTTTCTTGCCTCTGAGATCTACATTCGGGGTGGTTCATGAGTGCTCGTAGCTATCGCATGGTGTCACCGGAAGATCTCGCGGCGGGCCGTCATGACAAGGGACGTCTCGTGGTTGCTGGCTCCGACGAGGAGGCCAAGGTGATGGCGCGAGAGGGAGAGACGCCGGTGCGGATCCTGTCGGCGCGCGAGGTCGCGCATCGTCGGCTCGACCAGAAGATGAACGAGCGCGTCAAGCGCGACGAAGACGAGGCGACCCGCAGAAACAATGCGGCGATCGACCGGTTCGTCAAGGCGCTCACCGGGGAGAACAACTAAGTGAGTGGCGTCGAGCGTTACCCTCTGTCGTGGCCGAACGGTCAGCCGCGGACGCTACCGCTGCAGCGTCGAGACTCCGCCTTCAAGGTCGGGTTCGCGAAGTCGCGGGATGACATGCTGGCCGAGATCCGGATGCTCGGCGGGAAGAACGTCATCGTCTCCACGAACGTTCCGGTGCGGCTCGACGGACTGCCGTACGCGGACATGCGCGAGCCTGCGGATCCTGGCGTCGCGGTGTACTTCGACCGGGTTCAGGTGGTCCGTGGTGAACGAAGATCCGTGCCCTACGTTATCGCCTGCGACAGCTACCGGAAGGTTCGCGAGAACCTCCGAGCGGTCGGGGCGACCGTCGAGGCGCTCCGTTCGATCCAGCGTCACGGAGCCAGCTCCATGCTCGAGCAAGCTTTCGCTGGTTTCGCCGCGTTGCCGGCGGCCGGTCGAACGACCCCGTGGTGGGAGGTGCTCGGCGTGGCGCAGGATGCGGGGTACGCGCTCGTTCGGGCTGCCTATCTAGAGCTGGTGGAGATCCATCATCCGGACCGAGGGGGTTCCAACGAGCGGATGGCGGAGATCAACCGCGCGTTCGCGGAGGCGTCGTCGAGATGAGCGGTACCGTTGTCCTCCTCTCTCGCCACGACGCGGCGCACGCACGGATCCGTCTCGCGGACTACGCGGGTCCCGAGCGTTTCGGACACTTCCGCGCGGCGATCGAAGGCGCCCGCTACGACTTCAAACTCCGCGTGAACCTCGCTCCGCTCGACAAGGTGCCGACGATCCTGAACCGGCTTCGAGACGCCGGCTTCGAGGCACGCTACGAAGGCAAGGACGATCTGCACGCGGTCCTGCTCGAGCGCACGGCGCAGCAGTGGCTCGATCTCAAGAGCGTCCAAGACCGGATCGAGCGCATCGACCGCGAGATCCAGTCGAAGACGGGCAAGAGCCTCTTCAGCTACCAGAAGACGGGCGCGCAGTGGCTCACGCTCCGCCATGGCGCGCTCCTCGCGGACGATCCGGGCACGGGCAAGACGCTCCAGGTGCTCGTCTCGCTTCCGGCGAGCGCGCCGATCCTCGTCGTAGGCCCCGCCGCCGCCAAGGGCGTCTGGGTCGGCGAGGTCGAGCGGTGGCGTCCGCAGATTGACGTTCGGATGCTCTCCGGTCGCGACTCCTTCCGCTGGCCAAAGCCCGGTCAGATGCTCGTCACGAACTACGACATCCTTCCGAGCATCCATGATGAGGACGGTACGCTGACGGGCCGCGCCTGCGACGGACTCCTCCCGGCCCCACCGCCGAAGCCGTGCACGGGCTGCCACGAAGAGCTGGTCTTCCACAACGGACGGGCCATGCCCGTCATGAAGGGGCACGAGCCCGGTTGCACCGGCTTTCTTCCTCCGGAGGAGCGCGAGCGCTGCCTCGGCTGCCATCCTTTTCTCCAGCAGGCCTATCCGGAGACCGTGGTGGTGGCGGACGAGGCGCAGGCGCTCAAGAACGCGGGGGCGCTTCGGACTCAGCGTTTTCGAGCGATCTCCCGGGCGGTGCGAGCGAGCGGTGGCCGAACATGGCTCGTCACGGGCACGCCCATGGAGAACGAGCCCTCGGAGCTATGGAACGTGCTCGAGGCCGCGGGCCTTGCGCAGGAGGCCTTCGGGTCCTTCAAGCAATTCGTGTCCCTCTTCAAGGGCAAGCCCCGCACGTTCGGGAGCCAGCGCGCGGGTTACGATTGGGGCACACCCGAGCCCGAGGTCGCCGCGCGCCTGCAGCGCGTGTCTCTTCGGAGGCGTGCCGAGGACGTGCTGCCGGAGCTGCCGGATCTGCTCTGGCGCGAGGTCGTCGTCGACGTCGATCTCGGGGTGGTGGAGACGTGCGACAAGTTCGTGGAGCGGATGGGCGGGATCAACACCATCGCGGAGCTGCTCTCGAGGGAGAAGATTCCGTTCGAGAAGATGAGCCAGATCCTGACCGTGCTCGCGGTGGCGAAGTACAAGGCGGCCTTGGAGATCGTGAAAGAGCACGAGCGGCGGAACGAGCCGCTCCTCGTTTTCTCCATGCACCGCGAGCCGATCGATCTGCTCGCCAAGAGGAAGGGCTGGCTCACCATCACCGGTGACGTCTCGGCGGAGAAACGTCGAGAGGTTCAGGACACCTTTCAGGATCCGAAGAGCGGGATCAAGGGCATCGCCTGTACCATTCAAGCGGCCGGTGTCGCGCTTACGCTTCATCGCGCGGCTCACGAGCTTTTTATTGACCGGGCGTGGAACCCCAAACTGAACGAGCAGGCTGCCAAGCGCGCCCACCGCATCGGGCAGAAGAAGAGTGTGGTTGCGACGCTTATCCGTGCGAACCATCCGCTCGACCGGATGTTGCAGCAGAAGCTGACGCAAAAGAGCCGCCTCTTCGCCGAGAGTGTCGACGCCGCAGCGGTCCTCGATGATGCGCCCCCGTGCGTCGACGTCGACTTCGAGGCGATCGTCAAGCGGGCGCAGGAGGAGATCTCGCTTGGGCGCGCGGTCCGCCGGATGGCCGATACGGATGCGCAGAGGGAGGCGCTCGAGCGCTTCCGGAATGTGCGGTTCGTCCGTGCGAGCGACGAGCGTATCGCCCGTCAACTCGCCGAGGAGGCCCACGCGATCGGTCTCTCGGAGGCGCAGTGGGATCTCGCGATCCGTGTCGCGGCGCGCGGGCGGGAGCTACCCGCCGAGTCGAATCCTCTCGAAGAGGAGAAGGATTCCGGGAACCCGCGCGTCGTGCGACGAAAGAAGCGTGCAACGGACGAGGAACCTGCTACAAGGCCGCCGCACCTGGCTGCGGCTGAGATACCCAACGAGGAGGGGATCGACATGGCGAAGGTGGACGAGGTCTTCGGGGTGATCGAGAAGCTGTCCGACGATGAGCGGGACGTGCTCTTCGATATTGTCGGTGCCGACGAGCCGATCGATCTGCAGAAGATCGGGGGCGTCTCCGCTCGGGTCCTCGCCCTCGGTGACAAGGAGAAGGATGCCCTCCTCTCCAAGCTCATGGTCGCCGGCCTCATTCCTGGGAGCGAGGACGAGGACGAGGACGAGGACGAGGACGAGGAGGACGAGGACGAGGACGAGGACGAGGACGACGACGAGGACGAGGACGAGGACGAGGAGAGCAACGAATGACTATGACTGACAGCCGTACCGAGAGCCCTGTCCGCGTGGAGATGGCACTCCAGTGTCCCCTCCCCTGCGAGCCGGGTCGGACCGCTCAGATCTACGCCGAGGCGACGACGGATCTACGGATCACGGAGATCTGCATGCCGCCGGACTCGGAAGCGGTCTACGTGATCGCGGGCGACAAGGACGTGCGACCGGATGATGGCGAGAGCTGGGAGAGTTTTCTCGCTCGGTCGCCGGTGGTGGTCTCGAAGGGCCAGCACGTCACCGTTATGGGGCGAAACCTCGTCTCGCCCGCGCGACGGCTGCCGGTGGTCCTGAAGGTGGAGAAGATTGCGTCCCGTGATTCATCCCCCGCGGCGGGGCGTGGGCGACCCGCCATCGCTCCTCCGAGGAGCCCGAAGACCGTGGAGCGACTTCCCTCGGAGCCGCGCGTTCGGCTTCTGATCGAGCGAGGTTACGTTTCGTATCTCGTAGGGTTCATCGGACAGGACGCGTCCATCCCGCGCTCGATTCGGGGCTCGGTCGGGTGGTCGTTCGATTCGCCGCACGCCGTGATCGCTGAGGGTGAGCCGGTGCCGGAAGGTTCAGCGATCGCCGTGGAGATGCCTGCGGCGGTCCGCTTGGCGATCGGGTCCGCCCTACGAACGCACATCCCCCTCAACATCCACCCGGACGATCGCGACGACGCGCTCGTCGCGCTGGCGAACCCGATCCCGCCGAGCGCGGTGGCTGCTCCTCGCCGCGGCAAAGCCTCTCCGACGGCGAAGCCCTCGCTCGTGGCCAAGGCTGCCGCGTCGGTGAAGGAGGCTCAGCCGCAACCGACGCCCCGCGAGACCGAGATGGCGTTCATGCAGAACACGATCCTCCAGCTCGAGAAGCGTGTCGCGGACCTTGAAGCGATCGTGCTCCATCGCTCCGATGACGCTCCTGGTGAGATTCTGCGCGCGGAAGACACCTCTGCGCTGGTGCAACCGGTGACGGAGAACTCTCCGGTCTAGTCATCCCCTCCAACCGCACCGTTAGGACTCTCGAATGGAACACCTCTGCTTCTCTGGCTCGCCGGCCTGTTCCGGTTGCAACCCTTGCGTCGCCTGCGCCGAGGTTCAGGCCGAGCGCGTCCTGCCGGCGGCGACCGTCGCCGCGGGATTGAACGGCTCGCTCCTCGCGCTCGTCCACGTCTTCGCTCAGACGCTCCACCAGATCGAGCAGCGCTACCGGATCGGAGTCGACCCGACGAACCTTGCCCTCTCCCGCGTGGGCGTGCCGCTCTCCACCGTGTTCGCGACGCCGCAGGATCAGGTCCAGGCCTTCTATGCAGCGTACCGCGAGGCGTGGGGGCGTCTTGTGCAGGGTCTGACGACGGATCCTGCGCTTGCCGCACGCATCGTGCGGACATCGGTCGGAGGCGGACCGGCGGCGGGGAACGGCCCCTTGCAGCCCATGACGCCAGAGGAGGTGTTGACGACCCTCCGCGGCGGGGAGATCAAGGAGCAGGCGGCGCCTGCGGCCTCTCCTTCTCCTGCAGCACCCTCGGCACCCGTAGCACCTCCCTTGGCACCCGCAGCTCCGCCTTCTTCAGCCTCCTACGAGGCGTTCGTGCAGAGCCGAGCGGAGAAGACTGCGACACCCGCAACGGGAGCACCGCTCGAGGCTGACGACATTGCGGCGGCCGGCGCTCCGGCGGAACCGTCGGCGCTCGTCAACGGTGCCGCGACCACCGCATGAAGACGTGCCCGGCGGGGGCCTCAAGCCCGCCTAGAGCGGTCCGCCTTGAACGAGCGGACCACCTGAAACGAGAACAAGAGAACGAAAGGTCTACGAACATGGCAGCTGACAAGAACAAGGGCGCGGCGGCGCCGAACACGGCTCCGGTCATGAACTACATGCCCGAGGGCTACAGCGATGCGGACTTCAGCGAGGTCGGGCTTCTCACCCCGATGTACAAGCCGAAGAACGCGTGGGCCGAGAAGTGGGGCCCCGTCTTCGGCTGGGCGACGCACGTGCAGTTTCTCCCGAAGCAGACGCAGAAGAACGCGAAGACGGGCGAGGATGAGGACTGGATCCCGCTCGGCCTGAACGTCGTCCTCTGCGCTCCGAACAAGGGCGTCCTCGGCAAGAAGGGCGCGGAGACGCTCGTCGACGTTCCGCAGGGCGGTTCGATCCTCGTGCCGCTCACCGGGCAGCTCCTCTACAAGAAGGAGATGATGATCGCCGCGTTCGACGCGCAGCGCGTATGGCTCGCGCGGATCACCCTCACCGGCCAGCAGCCGAGCGAGTTCCCGAGCGACATGTGGACGTGGAAGACGGAGCTGGCGAAGAAGCCGCGTCTCCGCAAGGACGACCCGACACTCTCGATGATCGAGACCACGATCCCGCCGGAGCTGATCAGCCTCCTGCCTCACAAGGTCACGAAGGCGCTTCCGTCGTCGGCGTACCCGCACGCCACGAGCGTCCCGATCATCGGCCAGACCACCTCTGGCGAGGTCTTCGACAGGGACGGCGTCGTTCGCGAGCGCATCATCCCGGCGAACGCGTCGGCCTGACGGTGGAGCGCGGCGCCTCCCGGGTGGAGGGTGTCGGCGGGTTCGAGCCCCGCCGCCGCGCCTGAAGGTAAGCAGCGAGGACAGGAGAAGCCTAAGAATGGATCAACAGCGGATCTTGGATCTGGTTGACGAGGCAATCGCCCCTGATCAGTTGTCTCAGGCGTCGGCGCTCGAGTGGCTTGAGGATCTGATCTCCGATCTCGAATCGCGGGCAGACGCTCTTCGTGACGATCTCCGCCGGAGCGAGGGATGAATATTCCCTGGCGTTACAACTCGGGCGCGCTCCTCTCGGATGAGGAGGTGCCGGGGCTTACTCAAGATCTGGAGCCGGACAATGAGCTGCGGAGAATCTACGGCGGTCGCTTCATGATCTGCGAGAGTCTCGGTGAGGAGGCCGCGCGCCGGATCGCGCAAGCGTTTGGTCGCGATCTCGTTGTCGGTCCGGAGGTTCGCGTATGACCCGCGGTATCAAGAAGTACCGTCCAGCGAGCGAGCTGAAGGATCACCACGACCTCATCAAGATCGCGGCGGGGATCCGGACGAACGATCGCCGTCCTGCCGGGCTCAAGAAGAAGATGACGTACCACGTCACCGAGCTTCTGAAACTCTTCGCCTGCGATCCTACCCTCGGCGTGCGCGACCCGAACCTCGAGAAGGAGGAGGAGCGTCGCCGCGAGGAGAAGCGGATCCGCGCCGAGCAGGTTGCTCGTTCAAAGGCGCTCGAAGCGCACGTTCAGGCCGCCGACGCAGCCGCCGAGGTGAGCGGCGGCGTTCCCGACTACGGCAAGGCCGCCGCGAGCACCGCGCGGATCACCACCGCAACCGAGATGATCAGCGATGTTCGACGGTGCGTCGAGGGGGCGATCTCCGCCAACGACGTCTACATGGCGCACGGGCTATCGATACGCGCGACGCAGGTGCTGGGTTCCCTCGTTGACGGTCCGCTCACGAGCCGGCGCATCGCGCTCGCCGCGGGCCGGAGGAAGATCGCTCAAGAGATCGAGAAAGCTTTCTCGTCTCGTGGTGTCACCCTCCTTCCGGACAGCCCCGGGGAGGGAGCCCTCGTTACCCCTTCACACCCCAGGTAAGAAACGATGAACGCTCAGCAGAAGCTCATGGATGCGATCGCACGCTCGGCTCCTCTCCAAGAGGTGCAGCGGCTCTATACCTTCCACGTCCTCGAGAAGATGGGCGGCAACAAGGTACACACTGCAGCGCAGCTCGGCATCGACCGCAGGACGATCCAACGCTGGGAGAGGCGCTCAACGGTCGAGCGAGCGGTGAGCGGTGGCTGAAGGGCACGGTTCCGAACCACGCTCAACCCAAGCGGTGGTCGACCCGAAGTGGACCGCATGCAAGTGCGGACACGCGAGATACCTTCATGACACCAGGACCGGATGGTGCACAGCAGCGCCTGGCGGCGATGACTGCGACTGCGGGTCGTTCGTAGCGCTAGACCCGTGCTCGACCAAGCCGGTGATCGACGAGGGCGACTCGTGGTGGCTCGCGTTTGACACGGCGCACGATTCGATGCCGTTCGCCTTCCGGACGAAGGCGCAAGCCGAGGGAGAGATCGCGGGGCTCCCTGACAAGGGGGCGCACGTCGAAGGCCCCTTCGCGCTCCGGACGGACTATCCACGCTCGGCCGCCGACGAGCTGACCGAGGATGCGGAGCGGCTCGGCATGTACGCACCGAGATGCGATCATCAGTTCCCTGACGGCACGACATGCGGTCAGCCTCGCGGCCATCAGCTCGACGTTCGCAAGTGGCGCCCGGACGTGGACCCTCGGGTCGAGCCGATGCGAGAGGCTCTGTCCGTTGCACTGGACCACCTGCGAGCGGCTCCGTGGCACGAGGGCGACGACCGCGTGGAGGCCGTCATCCTGGCCGCGCTCGGAGCGTGCTCAGAGACGGCGATGGTGCCCATGGCGGCGCTTCAAGCTGCGACCGACTACAACGCCGAGCAGGGCGCAGAGCTGAGACTACTCCGTGAGATGGCGGTACGCGGCGTCGACATGCTCGCGAACTGTCCCGCGGACGATGACACCACCACCGCCTACGAGGCCGCGGTCGCGAAGTTCAGGAAGGCACACGATGCGTGGAAGGCGTGGATGCTCGACCCAGCAGCGCCGACCGGGGGCGAGGATTGACGACGTCTTGCGGCTCACTGTCGCGGACACGGCGCGTCCCACAGTGGCAGAGGCTTACATCCGCGCGGTGTGGTAGCGTTGGATCGCATGCCGACGCGCCTTCTCTCCGGGACCCCGAACAACCTTGACCAGGAGTCCGTCGTCGAGAGCGACGGCGACTCCGAGCTGAACGCCTACGACGTTGCGGTGTACGCGCGCACCGCGGGCACGATCAAGCTCTCGCCCGAGCCCGTCCCGAACCGTGAGCACCTCCTCGTCGCGAGCGGCGGGGAGATCACTGTCGACGGCAATGGCAAGGCGATCATCGGTCCAACGACCGTCGCCTACGAGAAGTCGACCCGCTACTCGTTTTCGCTCGACCGAGACGCGTGGATCGCCGAGTGCTGCGGCGAGGGCGGAGGTGGCACCGGCGCCACCGGCGGCACGGGCAACACCGGCGGCACGGGCAACACCGGCGGCACGGGCAACACCGGCGGCACGGGCAACACCGGCGGCACGGGCAACACCGGCGGGACGGGCAACACCGGAGGGACGGGCCCGACCGGGTCTGCGGCTCTCAGCTACTCGATGATGTTCATGGTGGGCGAAGACGAGACGCCGCCCGCCTCGACGCGCTACATGACGCTTTTCCCGTCGGCGTCGCCGAGCACCACGCTCATCGAATTCGATCTGCCTTTCCAGTGCGTCTTGAGCCACGTCTATGTGCACGCGAACGAGGTCGGGCTCGACACCGATCCGCTCGTCTTCACGGTCATGAGAAACGGATTCGCGACCGGAATCGTGATCAACACAGCGTCCAATCAGCAGTGCGCCGACAACCTCGTCGACTTCCAGAACTGCTCTCAGGGGGACACGATCGGCGTTCGCGTCGAGCGCGCCGGAGGAACGACCACGTCACTCAAAAAGGTCGTGGTGTCGTTCCGCCTTACCCCGAACTGAAAAGCACGGTTCATCATGCCGACGCGCCTCCTCTCTGGTACCCCGAACAACCTGGACCAGGAGTCCGTCGTCGAGAGCGACGGCGACTCCGAGCTGAACGCCTACGACGTCGCGGTCTACGCGCGCACCGCGGGCACGATCAAGCTCTCGCCCGAGCCCGTCCCGAACCGTGAGCACCTCCTCGTCGCGAGCGGCGGGGAGATCACTGTCGACGGCAATGGCAAGGCGATCATCGGTCCAGCGACCGTCGCCTACGAGAAGTCGATCCGCTACTCGTTCTCGCTCGACCGGGACGCGTGGATCGCCGAATGCTACGGCGGAGGCGGAGGCGGGGGGACGGGCAACACCGGAGGCACCGGAGGCACGGGAGGTACGGGAGGTACCGGGGGCACGGGAGGTACCGGGGGCACGGGAGGTACCGGGGGCACGGGAGGTACCGGGGGCACTGGTGGGACGGGCAACACCGGCGGCACGGGCAACACCGGCGGCACGGGCAACACCGGCGGCACGGGCAACACCGGCGGCACGGGCAACACCGGCGGCACCGGGGGCACTGGTGGGACAGGCAACACCGGCGGCATCGGCGGGACAGGCAACACCGGAGACACCGGAGGCACCGGCAACACCGGAAGCACGGGCAACACCGGAGGCACCGGCAACACCGGAGGCACCGGCAACACCGGAGGCACGGGCAACACCGGAGGCACCGGCAACACCGGAGGCACCGGCAACACCGGAGGCACCGGCAACACCGGTGCTACCGGACCTACTGGATCCGGCGGCGGTCCAAGTGGCAACGACGGCGATCTGCAGAAAAAGTCCGGGTCGAACTTCGCGCCGCTTGCTCCGTCGAACGGTACCTTCGTCAGCTCGGTCGGAGGCGTCTTCGTCAACGGAAATGCCGTCGACTACGTCTCGCTCGGCGGTGGTACCCCGGCCACGACTGGACTCGTCCGGGCTCCCTTTGCGACGCAGGCAATCATTCGCGGTCGTCGCGCAGCGGGTACGCAGGCTTCGGTCATCGACCAGTCGTCGAGCGATCTCTACTTCGGTGACAGCGCTACGCCCAGCAACTGGACTACGCACCTTGTCGGCGGAAACATCTACATCAGCGGCTCGTTCGACATCCGTTTCAACGGCGGCTCCGCTGACGCCATGCGTGTCGAGGGCGACAACGTCACGATCGGCGATGGCGCCGGCTCGTACGCGAGCGGTCACGGTGTGCTCGGCTTCATCAACGCGTCGACGAACCCAAGCGGTACCCCGAGCGGTGGTGGCGTGCAGTGGTCTCAGAGCGGTGCGGGTCACTGGAAGGGTTCGAGCGGTACGAACACCACGTTCGGACCGGCCGACCCGCACTGTCCGCGCTGCGGTGCCGACCACGTCACCGAGCACAACAACGCGCTCTTCGACCGCTACACGACGGTCTGCCTGCGATGCTTGCTCTTCATGGTGGAGAAGCTCGACGAGGCGCTCCTCGCGATCGGGCGTGATGTTGGCGTGCGCGTTGACGACTTCTCGAAGCGCTCGCGCCGGTTCGATTTCGGTCGGAAGAAGGAGAAGAAAGATGGCTGAAGGGAAAATCGAGGTTCTCCGCTACCACGTCGATCTCGAGACGCGTCAGATCGGGGTGGAGTTCCGCGTCCTCGACGAAGCAACCGGACGATACGAGCCGGCGCCCCCTCATGAGGGGGCGATCCAGATCCTACCGCTCACCGACACCGTCCGGGACGCGCTCGAGCGAGACGTCCTGCCCTTGCTGATCGCGGATGTTCTCGAGGTCCCCGAAGCGCATCCTGCAGCGCTCACGAGCGCGCTCCACCAGCTCCGCGAGACGAAGCTCGAAGCGCTCGAGACTCGGCGCGCTGTCGCTGCGGACGTCGCGAAAGCAAGGGAGGTTCTTTCTCGTGCGCAGCAGGAACACGATGAGATCGCCGAGAAGGTGCGCATTGCCAAATCGGAGCAGGCGGAGGCCGAGAGGCTGCGGTCCGTCGCTGAGGCAGCGACCGATCAGCTGATCGCGCGGGCTTCGAGCAGGGAGAGCTGACGCTTCCCTCGCCATATCTGGTCGACGGCGTCAACGACGCGACGGACGACGATCCCGTCCATGCATGCGTGCCTCGGTGTCTCGTAGGTCTGTCCGCCCGGGTTCGGGCACACGCCGCGGGGCATTCGGGAGATCTTGGGGTCCTCCCGAAAGCACGGCTGGCAAGGCAGACCGAGGTGGACGTTCGCGTTCGACGCATAGCCGGACGCGCTTGGCTGGGTCGAACCCCATAGGATGACGCCCGGCGTTTGGTGGACGAGCCCCTCACGGTCCCGCCACCGATAGTGGGTTAGGTGGTTCGCGAACGAGTCGAGCCCGACGTGAAGCGACGCGTTCGCGACGAGCGCGATCGCCGTCGCGATCGGCGTTCCCATGAAGCTCTGGTCCGCACCCTCGACGCGCGGCTCGTCCGCGGCTCCGATCTGGACGAAGCGGATGTTCGGGCAGGCTTGGACGACCTCTGCCCAGCGCTCGAACGGCCAATTCTTGTAGGCGCTCCATCCGGTTCGCACCTGCAGCGTCGCGTACCTCTCGGGTAGCCCTTCAGGCTTCGTCGGTCGCCGAAGGACGAGCGCCGGCAGCTCTCCTTCGTCCTTGATCCCCATCTCCGCGGCGAAGTAGCGGAGCAAGTGCTGACGCATGGGGTGCTCGGGGTAGCCTTCCTGAAGCGGGTAGCCGATCAGGTTCACGACGCGCTCGTGCCCCACAACGCTTTCCTCGCTTGAGCGGATCTCGTCGACCCCGGCCCATCGCATCACGCTCTGGAGTCCCTCACCGATGCTCGGGTGACAGTAGTAGACGACCCTCTGCCCAGGGTTCGCCTCGCGGAGGAGTGGGATCAGGTTCAGCGTCATCAGCACGTCACCGATGGCTCCTGGACGAACGAGAGCGATCGAACGAGATGAGCGAAGGGGGGTATGCGCGGAAGCCGAAGTCGAAAGCCGCGCGATACGCTGATCCCAGCTCTCGTCGGGTCCATCGATCTGATCTCTCGCGGTGCGCGCCCATTCGAGCGCTCGCTCCCGTTCACCGAGATGCTCGTAGGACCAGGAGATGAGCCGCGCAGGCTGATCGGTGTACTTGTTCCGCTCACGCCATAGATGGGTCGGAGGGACCGGAGCCCCAAACGCTTGGAGGGCGCATCCGATCGCGCGCTGGTGCTTGCCATGGTCGCTCATGATGTAGGCCAGCTCCATCCAGAACTCGGCCCAGCCTGGAGCCTCGGCGAGCCCGCGGAGAAGCGTCTTCTCCGCGTCACCCGACAAGCCGGCAGCGCGCTCGCATCGAGCCTTGTATAGGAACGCGAAGATCCATTCGTCCCAGGACTCGACGCCGAGCTGGATCCGTTTTTCATACCAGCGAGCGGCCTCCTGGTGTCGGCCTCCGTGGTGGTGGGTCTGCGCGAGGTAGAAGATCGTGCGCGTGGAAATGTCACCGTTCTCCACGGCACGTGTCAGGATACGGAGGTTCCGAGCGTTGGAGGATTCCCCGCTGCCCGGCGCCGCGTCATGATAGACAAGCGCGTCCTCCAGCGTCTCGCACGGGTAGCCCCCGTGAGTGGGATACTCGTGGCACGGGTAGCGGAAGTGGATCCCGAGCCGGGTTCGCCACATACGGTGCTGGTACCACCGCTCGCTCCTGGAGGAGAGGATCGGAACCTCGAAGACGGAGCGGTCGAGTCGGTAGCTCGCACGACGGATCGCGTCGGGGGTCCGCAGCTCGTCGTCCGCGTCCATCCATAGAAAGAGGTCCGCGTCGAGGGCATCGACCGCGCGAACGGTGACGTTTCGTGCTTTCGAGAAGTCGTAGAGCTTCCAATCGCCTGTCTCATCCTGCTCGCTCGCGCCAGTGTAGATGCGCGCCGCTACACGTTCGGAGCCGAGGGTCTCTCGCGCGACCTCCAGCGTGCGGTCGGTCGAGCCTGTATCGACGATGACGACGCTCGAGACGACGTCGGCGATCGATCGAAGACAGCGAGGCAGATCGCGCTCCTCGTTCTTCGCGATCATCCCGGCAACTATCCGCGGCGCGCGTGTGATCGGCTTGAGCAAGACATCGCGCTGCCCGGCACCCTCGAGCGGGTAGGTGGACGCGACGGCGAAGAGATCGCGAACCTCGACGAGGGCCTGTAGGACGCTCGACAGTGAGTGGAAGAAAGGATGAATCGCGAAGTGTCCCGGCGTCAGGTCTCGCTCGAACCCGGCAACGTCGTGACTTGGGATACGCAGAAAGACGTGTCCGTCGTCGTCGACGAGGGACCGTAGCTTCCGTAGAGCCGCGATGGGATCGTAGAGGTGCTCGAACACGTGAACGAGCGTGACGAGAGCGAGGGGGCCGCCGATGGCCTCCTTGATGCGCGCCTCGGGAGTCGCCTCGAAGTCTTCGAGGAGCATGGGCACCCCCAGCTCGCGACCGTACCTCTCCGCGGCCGCGATCGCCTCCATGCCGTGAGCGATCATCCCGAGGCCCGCGAAGCATCGCGAGAGAAACGGGTACTTCGAGCCAACGTCGAGCACCCGCGCGCCGGGGCGCAGCTTCGTGTCGCGAACGAGCGCGGTGGCGAGCCGCCGGTTCACACCGCGGTCGTGCTCGCTCATCATGTGCCCGGTTGACTCTCCGCTCTCGGACAACTCGTGGTCCGCCTCATACGTCTTCGGCGGCGGTGGATGCTGAAACCAGCAAGCGCAGCGAGGGCAGACGAGGTAGGGCGTACCGTCTCGTTGGAGACTCGTCTCGGTGCGACACACGGGGCAGAGCGTGCTCACGTGCTCGCCTCCGACGTTGTCTCGACCTTGGGCGAGAACTTCTCCTTCGCGCACTCGACGCAGATCTTTTTCGGCTGCTTTTTGCACATGGCGCAGTGACCTCTCGAGAGAAGCCGATCGATGAGACGCAAGAGGTCTTCGGCGTTCTGGATGGGGAACACGCCGTCAATCTTTCCCTCGAGCCGGTTCAGCCGATCCATCACCTCGCGCGGGACGAGCACCGCGCGGTTCAGGAGCGCGTAGTCCTCGCGGATGACACCGACGAGCGTCGGATGGATCTTGTACTGGAGCACCACCTTCGACATCGGTGTGCCCTTCTCGATCTCCTCGAACACCGCAAGCGCCTCCGCTTCGGAGTAGCTTCGCCAGTGCTTGCGGGACATCGACGCCAGCTTGCGCGAACGCTCAGTCGCCCCGGGCATGGCTTTGAGCTTCTCGATGCAGCCTTCGTCGTAGAGCTTCCAGCCCTTCTTCGAGATCGCGACGTGAACAAGCTTGCCCGACGCCACGAGCGTTCGGAACTCGTTCACGGTGAGCCCTGTTTTCTCCATGAACATGGCTTTGGTCATCATCCCAGGGGGCACCTGGGATCGAACACGCGAGAGACTGATGCGCTCCCCTCCGAACGCGCCCGCTACGATCGATTCGTGCGTCTCGTTGATCTCTTTCAGGCTTTCCCTGATTCGGTTCGTCATCGTCGATAGCCAAAAGTTATCACGTGTTGGTAGGTGATAACTAAAAGTTCGTGTCGGATACTTTGTACCCTAGTAGAATTCACATCAAAGGTGACGCCGAAAAGCTTGATCTCGCAAGGCTAATCCGTGAATCTCCTCCGTAGGAGACCGAGGATGGCCCGCACGCTCTTCCCGAAGCACAAGCGCCGCGATGCCGATGAGCCGCTCCGGTTCACGCGCCGCGACACCGACTCGATCTACGACACGATGCGCGACACGGAGCGAATGCTCTCGCGCGATCCCGATCGGATGAGCGGTCATGCGGGCCGAGCGATCGCGGCAGGCGAGACGTTCCTCGCGTCGGTTGCCGTCGGCGTGGTCTCCGCGCGCCTCGGCACCGCGAACATCCCGGGAACCTCGATCCCTGCGGCTCCCATTCTGGGCATCCTCGGCCACGTCGCAGGCACGTTCCACCAGAAGCTGCGGATCCCGGAGAAAGCTGTCGAGCACCTCCACAACGTGTCGAACGGTCTCATTGCCGGATGGGGCGCCCTCTGGGGTCTCGGTCTCGGTGCGGGTCTTCGCGAGCGAGCGGGTCTCGCTCCGACGGACGTCCGGATCGGGGGCCTGCCAGGAATGCCGGACACGACGATCGGATGCGGGAGTGGCGGTTGCTCGCCCGCTCCCTCCGCATCCGTGCAGTCTACACCCATGCTGGCCTCGGCTCCGGGCCTCAAGCCTCTCGGTGAGGCCGAGCTGGCAGCCCTCTACCGGAGAGCCGCGTAGCTCTCGTCTCGTTCAACCAAAAGATTCACGCGAGCGAGAAACGCTCGCTGAGAGGAAAAGAAGGAAAGCATCATGAAGAACAACCACGACTTGATCGGCTCGGCCCTCGGTTTCCCCGGTGCGTGGGGTCCGGGCTGGGCGGGCTGGGGTCCGGCTCCGGGCACTGTTGCCTTCGGTGGGAACGAGTTCCCTACCCAGGAGCAGCTCGAGCAGTACCGGGCCGCGATGACCCGCCTCGGCGCGGGCGCTGTCCCGCCGTTCGGGCCGGGCTGCGGCTACGGTGCCCCGGCGATGATCGACCCGGTCCTCGCGGCCTCGATGATCGCCAAGCAGCACGGCGTCGTCGTCGGCGCGGACTACGGTCCGCAGGAAACCGAGCAGATGCTCGGTGCGGACGACAACATCGTCCTCGAGCCGGATGAGGTGGGGACGCTCACCTTCACGCCGGAGCTGGTCGCGAAGCTCGTTCGCTTCTTCCTCCCGACGAAGTGCGCCAGCCAGCTCTCGGTCCTCGACATCACGATCGGGATCAAGAGCCAGCTCCCGGGCAAGGGCAAGATCCCGGGCCTCGTCTTCAGCGAGGTCTCGACCAACAACCGGATCAACGGTGACACCTGCTACATCCGTCAGCCGGTCGTCGCCCGCGTCCAGAACGTCAGCCAGGCGACGGTCACCGTCGAGGCTGCCGTCGGGCTCGTCGCGGTCCAGGGCGCGGGTCCGCGCATCATCGGCCCCGGCTCCGGCCACATGTGATGAGCCGCGAGCGCGAGCCATACCGGCTCACGTTCGCGCTCGGCGATATGCGTGGAGCGGCGAACCTCCAGGGTCAGCAGCTCGGGATCCTGCTCCACGCGCTCGCCCGCGTCGACCGCCTCCGCCTCTCCCGGCTCGGGAGAGCGGGGGCGGTTCGGCCGTCCTACGAGCCCCACCCCACCGGCAACCGCGAGAGCGGCGAGGAGGAGTGGCAGGACATCGCCTCGGTGATCCTTCAAGGCGCGGGGGACGACGTAGATCTTCTCGCGCTCGAAGCCGCCCGGACGGGTAGCCCGATCGTCGCAGAGGTCTCCGGCTCCTCCTGGCGTCCTCGGCTCGGAGCGGGCGTCGGTCGCTGGCGTCCGCTCGAGGATGACATGCGGATCACCTTCGTCCTCGACCTCTTCAACGGGATCAAGGACGAGCGCCTCGCGCACGCGACGCTCGACGTCCTGCTCGATGCTCTGACGGCGATCGACCGGAACTACCTCCTCGCGCACCCGGAGACGCCGCGCCTCTACTCGCTCACCGGAAAGCTCCTCTACCTGGAAGAGCCCCCGGGGCAGGAAGACTGGCAGGACATCCCGACGTGCCTTCGGATGCGAACGGCCGACTGCGAGGACCTCTCGTGCTGGCGGACTGCCGAAGCCCAGGTGAGGGAGAGGCTCCCCGCACGGAGCGCCTTCTCGAAGCACGAGACGACCGGCGGTGCAACCCTGTACCATATCACCACGAACGTCGGGGGCCGCCCCGAGGATCCCTCCCGGTTCTTCGGGATGCGGTAAAGAGAGAACCACCATGAAGCTTCTTCCCATCGGACTCGGACTCGCGGCCATCGGCCTCGTCTACTTCTCGACGCGCCCCGAGACGCCCAAGGCCGGAGGCCCGCCGGCTCCGGCGCCGCCCCCGGCGCCTCCACCGTTCGTCCCCCCGCCGGCACCTGCGAACGTCGACGTGCTCCGGCAGGAGGTCGCCGCGCTTCTCGCGCAGGCGGCTGTCGCACCGCAGACGGTGAGCCCGGCGGCGCTCGACGCGCTCGCGCTCGAGCTGGACAAAGCGGGACTCAAGACCGAGGCCGCACAGGTGAGGGCGAAGTCGGCCGAGCTGAAGGCGCAGATCCCGATCCTCTGAAGTCAGGCGATCCCACAAGCGAACGGTGAGGCGAATGAGAACGAACACGATGATCGTATGGGGGCTCGGGATCGGAGGCGGTCTCGCGCTCCTTCTGCTCGGCAAGAAGAGCGAGGCCGCGGGCACCCCCGCATCGTCCGAGCGCACCGCGCGCGTCCTCCAGAACGTCAACACGCGCTCCGGTCCGGGCACGAACCACGCGATCATCGGCCCGGCGAACACCGCGCCGAACGACGCGATCGCGGGCGCGACGGTCCGCGTTCTCCGGACCAAGATCTCCGGCCCCGGCGCGCTCGAGTGGTGGGAGATCATCACGCCAAGCGGTGGTCGCGGCTTCGCCGCCGCCGTGGGCACCGACGGAACCCCCAACCTGCAGCTTCTCTGAGTGACCCCATGACGCCTCTCCTCAAGCCCATTGGACTCGTCGGCGGAACGCTCCTTCTGCTTCTCCTCGGTCGGAAGTCGGAGGCAGGCACGCCTCCGATCGAACCGCCGCCGCCCGCGCCGCCGCCGCCGCCGCCGCCGGGACCGGGACCCGGCCCTGCGCCGCAGCCCAACGTTCCGCTCGGCAACGAGGGGAGCTTCCCGCCCGGGGCGATCCTCGGGGTCATCACGAGTGACGGAGTTCGCCTCCGCGCCGGGGCCTCCGAGACGACCGCGGTGCTCGGTACGATGGCGAGAGGCACGCTCGTCCAGCTCTTCGAGGACGGTTCGGCCCCGCCGACCGCCGCCGCACCGCAGGGCTGGGAGCGCGTTCGCACGGCGGCGGGTACGACCGGTTTCGTTGCCGCGCAGTTTCTGACGGGACAGGGCATTCCGGGGGCGCCGCGCGAGACCCCGGAGCCGGAACGTCCGGACCTTGGACCTCCGATCGACGTGAACCCGAACGGCGGCCTCGCGCAGGGGACCGAGACAGAAACGAACGATCGCGTCGGTCCCGCAGGGGGCGTGATCGACGACATCCTCGATCTCTTCTCTGGCGCTCCGCGCGGCAACGCGTTCTTCTCCCCGATGATCGGAACGCGCGCGCCGGCCTACGGGCAGACCCAATTCGTCGCGCCGCGCCCTGCGCCCGCCGGCTTCGGGGCGACCCCGCGCCTTCGCTCTGCCCGCTTCGAGATGGCGCGTGCAGCTCGCATGGCGCGCAGGCTGACGCCGATCCAGATCTTGGCGGCGCAGCGCCAAGCCGCGGCGGCAGGGCAGCCCCACGTCGCTGCCGTGCTTCAGGCGCTCTACCTGAAGAGCCTTCGTCGACCCGCGCCCATGCGTGGGTAAGGACAGAACCATGAACACGACGGATCTCTACAGGCTGATGGAGGAAGGTGACGGCCGAGCCCTGTCGCTCGCCCGCTCGCTCACCGCGCGCGTCCGGAGCGGCATCGCCTCCCCGGAGGAGGCGCGTACGCACGAGGAGCTGGTTCGACTCTACGCGCGTTCGTCATCGTCTTCGCCTTCCGAGCCCGACGCTGCGACCGTCGAGCGCCTCCGCGCGCTCGTCGCCCGCGCACGCTCGAGCGGCGCCGCCGGACACGCACACGCATCGTTCGGGCGAGGTCACGGTGGTCGCGGTCACCGCGGCCACGGTCACCGTGGCTGGGGACAGCGCGGTGGTTGGGGAGGATGGTTTCCCTACTACCCCTATCCGCTCACGTGGGCGCCGCCCGCGCCCGGGTGCTACTGGAATCTCTACGGGTGGGTGTGTCCGCCCTGGTAGATAGACAACGGTTCGATCCAAGGGTCGACACGAAAGGAAGATGAACATGGGATACGATGCAGGATGCAACTTCGCGGTGGGCGGTTCGTGGGAGGCTCCCGTCGTCGAGGAGCATGCGGGGCGGCTCATCGCGAGCAACGGGCTCGTCAAGGCGACCCGGATGCTCATCAGCAATGAACCCGTCGTGAGGCTCACGCTTCTCGTACCGGTCGCCCCGGAGAACATCGCATGGACGATCACGCCACGCGCCGACTACCCCACGAACGATCGCGTGACGTGGTGTGTTACGCCTGTCGATAACGCGAACTACGACGTGAAGTTCTTGAACTCGAGCGCTGAGGACCCGGCGCTCGAGGATTACAGCTTCGACTTCACGGCGATCAAGTTCGGCCAGCCGCAGCAGGGGCTCTGAGAAGAGGGGAAGAGGGGTGAAGGGGTGAAGGGGTGAAGAGACCATGAACGATCCGAACCTTCCGATCCCCGGTGCGCCGTCCTGCGACGCGCTAGCCCCCTTCACCGTAACCCCTCCGAACAACCGAGGCGGCTCGCAGCGACTCGTTCCGCCCGTCGGAGCGAGCGCGGTCGGGCCAAGCCTCGCCGTCTTCGACACGAAGGGTGACGGGGTCCGCCGCGCGCAGCTCATCGGCGTCCAGCTCGGGCTCCGCCTCGAGAAGGGCAAGCCCGCCGACTACCTCGTCAACCAGTTTGCACGTGGCTCCGTCGTCGCGGAGCTGACGTGGGCGATCGGCTCGTCCACCGAGTTCCGCGCCGAGTGCGATTGGATGCACGGGACGCAGATCTCGGTGCTCGCCGAGACCGTCCAGGTGGCCGCGCGTTACGAGAAAAGCACGTTCCCGTGGGCGCCCGCGCCCGAGGACACGCTTTACCCGACGTTCGTGGTGAACGGCGGCGTCGCCTACGGAGCGATGAACCGGATCTCGAGCGGTGCGCGGCTCACGAAGTTCGCCTACCTCGAGCCGCAGGAATCGGTCAACATCCCGATCCCCCCGTTCGCGACCTCGTTCACGATCATCCCGACGCTCTTCGGCCTCGCGCAGGTCACCGCGACGGTGCGCTCGTTCGGACTCGTTACTGCGAGCTACGTCATCGATGCCCCGCTCCGGAACACGGGGCAGCACAACGTCGAGAACAGCTTCCCGCTCTTCAACGGTGCGGAGTTCGTGACCATCACCAACGCCTCCGAGCAGTCGAGGGCCGTCGCAGCGGTCGTCTTCTGCCTCGCGCTCTGAGAGGACCCTTATGGCCGACGCCACCCTCACCGATGGGCACATCCTCTTCCGGCGCTGGCGCAACCTCGAGAGCGAGGCACGCACGAACCCGGCGCTCGAGCAGGATGCACGCGCAGCCCGAGCCGTCTACGAGATGAACACGGCACCGGCGGAGCGGCTCGAACACGCGGCGGGTGAGCTAGAACGCGTACGGGCTCTCGCGGCGAAGGCGACCACCGCCGACGCTCGCACGCGGCAGCGCATCGCCGAGCAGATTGCCGCGCTCGAGAGGCTCGTCGCCCAGGCGCGCGCGGAGATCGCAGAGGGTCAGCTCCGACTCGAGCAGATCAAGGCGAAAGGCCGCCCGGCAGGAGCGAAGCCGCTTCCCGTCACCCCGCGGCGTCCCGCGGCCGACCCGGCAGCGGCACCGGTGACACCGGCACCGGTGACACCGGCCCCCATGTCGCTTCTCGGTCAGGCTCTCACCATCGGTCTTCTGACCGTGCCCTTCTGGGGAGCGGTTCTGCTCGTTCGTCGTCGGTAGATCATGAACCCGATCCTTCTCATCCTCGGCGGCGCGCTCGGCTTCTACCTCCTCACGAGGAAGCCCGGTGACTCGTCCCCGACATCCCCGATCGTTCCGGTGCCGATCCCGCCCCCGAACCCAGACGGGACGCCTCCCAAGAACGTGCAGGTTGCACCGATGACGGCGCTCGTGGCGGACTTGTCGACGAAGAAGCCCGGCGATCCGCACGGCACACCCGTCCAGGTGTCGTGGGAGTTCATGCCTGGTCACCCGTCGGCGGGTGGACGAGGCAGCGCGCCTCTACCGCTCCTATGGACGAGCCCGGATCGGAAGTTCGCGGCGGTGCTCTGGACGCTCAATCCATCGCTCGGTGTCCCGCTCGGTAAGCCCGGAGACGTGTTCTTCGCGTTGGTGAAGTCGTGAACCATACCGAGGCGCGCAAGATCATCCAAGACGCGTGGCGCCGCGTGCACGGTCGGGACCCGTCCGACCTCGAGACAGCGTACACGCAAGCCATCGCGTGGCTCGAGAGCCAATACGGACGCGCCGGGCAATTCGGCAAGCTCGCCGCGGAGGGGCACTTCAATTGGGGCTCTCTCCACGCGCGCGGTGCGCCGCCCAATTGCCCTCCGAACGCGGTCGAGGGCTTCGACGTGCGGCCCGTGTGCTTCCTCGCGTTCCCGGACGACGTCAGCGCGGCGGCGGCTTTCGTGCGCGTTCTGACGAAGCAGCACTGGCCGACCGTCGCCGCGATGGAGGGAACGCCGGAGGACGTGGCAACCGCAATGCGGAAGGCGCCTGCCTATTACGAGGGACCGCCCGGGACCGAGACGCAGAAGGTTGCCGCCTACGCGAACGCGATCCGGCGAGGTCTCTCGGACATGGCGCGGAACGTCCCGGTACCAGCGATCCCGACGCGCTCGGCGACGTCATCGCTCCTTCTCCTCGGGCTCGTCGGCGCCGCCGGTTACGGCATGTACCGAGCGTTCGGAAGCCCTATCCCTCATCTCTCCAAACTCGTAGGACGGTAGCCCATGCTGAAGACCCTCGGACAGATCGGATTCGCGGTCGGCAGTGCCGCTATCGGCTACGCGCTTCTTCGCCCGTCGGTCGGCGAGCACGCTCGCGTGAACGATTTCGTGCTCATTCCCGCACGGAAGCTCCCCGAAGGTCCTCTCAAGCGAGAGGTGCTCGACGAGGTCAAACCAGAGTTTCAGGACAAGGTCGCGCTGATGGTGCGGGTGACGAGCGCTTCGCCGTCATCGATCACGGGACGCGCGTTCGGTGTGGCAGGCGAGACGCAGGGGCTCATCGCCGCCGACTTCGACCCTCGCGCGCAGGGAGTCGGTGACGTCACGTTTCCCCGCTCGAGCGTGAGCGGCATCTTGAAGCGAGGATTACAGCTCCCCGAAAACGGCCGAGGCCTCCAGCTCGAAGAGGGCTCAGTCGTATAAGCTCTTTTGCTGTCCACCGCCTCTCTGATAGGCTCTATGAATAACCAGGAGATGACCGAACCATGAACACGCCCTTCAACCCCGCTCTCGCCGCTTCCGCCTACGGACACCCCGGCGCACCGTACGCGATGTCGCCGTACGGCGGCTACGGCACGACCGTGTTCGGTGCGGATCCGCCCGCGCCGACGACCGACGGGAAGATCACCACGTTCCTCAACGACAAGACCGGCCCGTTCCAGAACAAGGTCTGGCTCGGCGCGGCGCTCCTCGGCGGCGTCGCGTGGTACGGCGTGAGCGCCGGCTGGTTCGGGCGCCGCCGCTGATGAACACGGCGCTCAAGATCGGCCTCGCGGCGGCCGGCGCGGCGCTCGCCTACGTCGCCCTCTCGGACTCGCTCCGGGTGGGCGACGAGGTGCTCGTCTCCTCTGCCGCGTTCCCCGGCGCGGCAACCACCCCGGAGGTCGCCGCCCTCGTTCCGCCCGGTGCGCGCCTCGCGGTGCGCGTCACGAGCGTCAAGGGGCAGACCTTCACCGGCGCGCTCACGGGCTTCGCGTTCACCGACGCGCAAGGCCGCGAAGGTTTCACCGCGCTGACCGGTCCGCTCGTGCCGGCGCTCCCCCTGCTCGACCGGCGGGGAATCGTGGGGAAGCGGCGATGATCGGCACCCAAACGCTCGCTCGAAGCCTTACGACAAACCCCGCGTTCAAGTGGGTACTCGGAGGGGCAGCTCTTCTGGCCGTCTTTGCGCTCTTCTCCCAGAGCGCGTCGGCGGCCAATTCCCCGTTGATCGGAACGTGGAGGAGTGTTGACGGTACGACTACCCTCGCATTCGCTCCAAGCGGGGACGTGACGTTGAGCGTTCCGGGGAGTGAGTTTTCCAGGACGGAGAAGTTCTCGGTCTCCGGCAACAAGGTGACGATGGGCAAGAGCACGCAGACCTTCTCGGTCGTGGGCAACCAGTTGACCCTTACCAAGGCTTCGGGCCAGACGACGAGGTTCACGCTCATCGGACCTCGTTGACCTCTCGGCGAGAACCGAATGAAACCCAATCCTCTCATCACTGCTGTTGGTGCCGCGCTCCCTTTAGCGACAGCCGCTGGCTTGTTTGCACTGTCGGACACCCCCTTCGCTATCAACGAGGAGGAACGGCAAAAGCAACATGATGAATCGGTCAGGGATAGCTTGCTCCTTGCGGGGGGATCGGCCGGACTCGGCCTGGTACTTGGCGGCATCAATCATCCGGGAACGATCGGCCGTGGACTTCTTTACGGAAGCGCGATCTTTTTCGCACTCGCGTTCCTTCCTCCTTTTGCTTCCACCAAGTAGCCACATCGCGGGCACGTCCCCGCCTCCGGGAACTTCCCGCGCACCAGATCCTTCTCGAAGGTGTGAGGCCCGGGTACTCATACGGACCCGAGTGGTGAAGCCGATCTGAGCGCTTGACGGGCGCGATCGCCAGCCTCATACTCCGCCGACACCTGAACGGAGGTTGAGCATGGAAGAGCGGAAGAAGCGTCGCTGCGGGTTCGCGTCGATGGATCGTGAGCGCGTACGGGCGATCGCCAGCATGGGCGGCAAGGCGGCCCACGCGACGGGCAAGGCGCACGAATTCACGAGCGACGAGGCCAAGGTCGCCGGCAAGAAGGGCGGAGACGCCCCCCACCGGTTCCGAGGGCGTACGCCCGTCGAGGAAGTGCCGGCGAACGCGTGAAGCGCATCGGCGGGGTCGTCGGGACCCGCGGTCCACGGTAGACTTCCTCCCATGATGACCGGCTCCGAGTTCGCGCGCGTCTACGGACCGAAAGGCCTCCCCGCATGGGAGGCCGCGGCGCTCCTTCTCGCTCGTGATGACGGGCTGACGCCGTGGCCGTTCGTCCCGCTGACGCTGAAAGACGACCGCGGGAACACCGCCGTCCTCCAGGTGCAGACGGACGATCTCGCCATCGGTCCTGTCGAGGATCACCTTCGTCTTCCGCTCACACCGAGCGCCGCGCAGTCGATCCTGAACCTCCGCGGCTGGCTCCTGCCGACGCCGTGGCTCGTCTTCCAGATCTGGCGCGCGGCCGAGGTGAAGGCGCAGCCGATCGCGATGGTCCCGAACCAGGGCGCAAGCATGGCGCAGTACGCAGCGCACTCCGCGCTCGTCGATCAGGCCGTCGGCGACGCGCCCTCCGAGTCCCTCCGCGCCGGCCTGAACAAGAGCGTCGTGGTGAGCAACATCATGCTCCCGAACAAGGTGGTCATCTTCGGGTGGTACCGGCCGCCGCCGGCCCCCGACGTGTTCGACGATCGCCGCGGCGAGCAGGCTCCGAACCGGCAACCGATCCAGCCGAAGAGCAACATCCACGGCGCCTTCTACGTCGACTACTCGCACGGGATCCGCGCGGTCGGGCCCGCCGCCCTCGTGAACGGCCAGCCGATGCCCACGGTGGATCTCTACCAGAGCCCGACGCTGAGCCATCTCGTGTCGAACGAGGGTCCCGTCAGGACCCCGCGCTACCCGTCGCCCGTCCCGCCGGCCGCGAATCGGCCGGCGCACGTACTGACGTACCCGACGACGCCCGTGGTCGTCGCGACGCAGCCCGGGACGAGCAACCGCGCGATCGGAAGCGTGAGGCGAGGTTGAGCGGCGGCCCCGGTGATCGAGCTTTCGTTCGTTGGGCCAAGCGTCACGTCTCCGTGCACGACGCGAAGCTCATTCTTCCCGCATACAAGAAAGCTGGTCTGATCATCGTCGACAACCGCGCAGGGACGTTCCGCGTACTGGATCTCGCTGCCGTTGCTCCGGACGCGCTCAAAGCCGCGGCCGAGAACCTACGCCCGGGGAGATCCCGCAAGTGGAATCGACTCACCGACGACGAACGCCAGCGCCTCATCCTGAAGAATCGCTCGATCCCGGAGCAGTGGGAAAAGCAGGAACGTGTCGAACTGGCCATTGCTAGGCTGGAAAACCGATGAGTAAGGCCCTCCTCTTGGGGCAGAATGCGCCGATCATTACCGCCGAGGCGCCTACCGCACCAACGCTACCCGACCTCGTGACGCTCACCGGCTACGGCCTCGGACTCTGGTGGTGCCTCGGCGGGCCAACGTGGGCGGGCGTCGCGAGCATGCTGAGCGACGAGCTGGACGGACGGCTCGCTCGCGCCACCCGGCAGACCTCCGAACGGGGAAGCCACCTCGATTGGGGCGCCGACGTCACGCTGACACCGCTTGCCCTCCTTCGCCTCGGTAGGACGGTGGGAAACGTCCCTCTCGCGATGGCGGCGGCACCGCCGGTGCTGCTCCTCCAGGCCGATCTCCGGGCGCGCGGCGAACGCCCTGCGATCGGGAGCGCGCGGACGGCGATCATGCTCGCCGCAATGGTCGCGGAACGGATGAACAGGTAGGATCTGGCCTCATCATGCCGACGCGCCTCCTCTCCGGTACCCCGAACAACCTCGACCAGGAGTCCGTCGTCGAGAGCGAGGGTGACTCCGAGCTGAACGCCTACGATCGCGCGGTCTACGCGCGCACCGCGGGCACGATCAAGCTCTCGCCCGGTCCAGTCCCGAACCGCGAGCACCTCCTCGTCGCGAGCGGCGCGGCCGTCACCGTTGACGGCAACGGAAAGGCGATCGTGGGCCCGTCCACCGTCGCGCACGGTACATCGATCCGATACTCGTTCTCGTTCGACCGAGACGCATGGATCGCCGAGTGGCAGGCAGGCCCCACCGGAGGGACGGGAGGGACCGGAGGGACGGGCGGGACCGGAGGGACGGGAGGCACCGGAGGCACCGGAGGGACCGGAGGGACCGGCGGCACCGGAGCCACGGGCAACACGGGCAACACGGGAGGCACTGGAGGGACGGGCAACACCGGCGCGGCCGGTGCGAGCGGCAAGTTCGTTCGCGACGTGTTCACGACGAACACGAACGTCGTATCGACCGGCAACGTCTTCGCGAACCTCGCTTCGATCGGTCTCACCCCAACCGTCGGCAATCGTCTTCGCTACCGCGCCTTCGTGCAATTCAGCGTGGACACGGTCTCCGCGGCGACGTTCCAGATCACCGACAGCATCGCAGGATTCGTCGTCGGCGGGCTCCAGAGCTACCCGACCGTGACGATCGTAAACCACGACACGATCGCGCTGGAGTGGGAAGCCCAAGTGCTGGCTCCCGGCGCGCGCGTCATCGACCTCGAAATGAAGACGGACGCCGGGCTCATCACCTCGGCCGCGACCTACCTCGCGGTCGACGAGATCGCCCCGTAGGTGGTATGCTTTCAGGATGAACCCGCTCCTCATGGGATCGCTCGACCTCGGCGTGGGCCTCCTGAGCGGGCTCTCCTCGTCTCGCCGCGCGGCACCGACCGCCCCGCAGGCTGCCGTGTTCGGCTTCACCGCGCCGACGGATATCTACGAAGCGATGCGCCAGATCGAGACGAGCGCCGCCGCGCTCGATCCGGACATCGTGACGAACGTGTCCGACCCCGCGTTCCGCCGCGCCTGGGCAGCGTGGCTCCTCGAGTGGCGCCGATTCTTCAACGACAACTACCGCACGGTCAAGACGCTCCTCCACACCGACGAGTTGAAGCTGCAGGTGGAGACCTACCGCTTGCAGCTGCTCTCCTGGTACGAGGGCTACGTGCGGCAGACGACGACCGCGGGGCAGCCCGTGCCTGCGCCGCGCGGCGTGCCGCCGTTCAAGCCGCCGCCGGAGTCCGAGAAGGCGAGTGGGAGTTTTCTCCCCTGGTGGGCGTGGGTGCTCGGTGGCGTAGCGCTCGTCGGCGTCGGCTACCTCGGCTACCGGAAGTACCATGAGCTTTCCGCGAAGCGCCGAGCGATCGAGACCGAGGTGCTCCCGGGGCTCATCGGCGCTCCGCTCGCCCGCGCAGCGGCAGCTCGAGACCCGGGCGAGGAAGGGTCTCGCGACTACATCCTTACGAACTACGATCGCGACCAGCACCTCCCCTCGTGGTACCGAGACGGAAGGCGATAGAAGGAGACATCGATGAGCGCGCAGGATGTTCTGTTTCCCCTCGCCCCGAAAGCCCGCGAGCCCGGGGCGCCCGAACCGACGATCAGCACGACGGCGATGCTGCTCTCCACCGCCGGTACCGTGCTCGGCGCCTACCACGGCTACAAGCGAAACGACTCGATCGGGTGGGCGATCGGTTGGGGCCTACTCGGCGGGATGTTCCCGCTCTTCGTCTTGCCGGTTGCCGCCGCGCAGGGGTTTGGAAAGCCCTCCCGATGAGCCGCGAGCTGTTTCTCCTCGGTGCGGTAGCACCTCTCGCCGTCGTCGCACTGACCGGTCAACCGCTTGACGGCTCCGGCGGCCGAACCCAGGAGGTCCACGGGATCGGCGCCCTCACGAACCGTGACGTCACGTGGCTCGGCGCTACGGCATTCATCGGCGTCGGCCTCCTTGTTCGAGGTCCGATCGGCGAGCGAGCGCTCTCCGCCGGGCTCGGGTTCGCGGCGAGCGCCGCAGCCATGAAGGCGATCGGACTCTCGCGGGGCGAGCCGCTCCTCCCGCAGGCATGATCATGAGAAAGGCTCGACGCGATCCAGTCACCAAACGGACGATAGTGACCTGCAAAAGCCCGGGTCGGCATCCGAAGATCGGACGGAACCGTGTGTCGCTTGAAGCCTTCTATCGCTCGCCTCGCGGCATCGATCCGCGGATCGATTCCGAACTCCGGAACATCGTAGGCTTCTACGAAGACGATGCGGTTCCCAGCCTCTGCCGGTCCCTGGCTGAACGTTCGATTCGACAACGAACGAGCTGCAGCCCGGTTTGCGAAAGGGGTACGAAAGGTCGCGGGCTACCGCGCGGAGATCGCCGACGACAACCCCCGTGTCGTGATCACGAACATCGAACGATGGGAGGTGACGCCGCTCCTCATCCGACTGAAGTTCAGTAGCCGCAGCTCACCGCTCACGATCGAGCGGCGCAACTAGTTCCATACCGGGTCCGCGGCAGTAGGGCACCCCATAGAGCTACCTCCGGGGTACGTCGATACGTGTCCTCGCGCATCCGCGCCGAAGTCCCATGCGGCGTTGGTTTGATCCCTCACGAGCATGCCCCATGAAATGACGGCCTTGCCGGCGCATGCACCGCCGCTCCGAAGATGGCAGGAACCGCCGGTACCACCCGCGACGTACGCCTCACATGCCGCCCAGGCCGCCGCCTCATTCCACGTCCCGAGCGGAGCACAATTCCAGTAGCTCTGTCCGAGCCCGTTATCGTGCGCGATCGGGATGCAACCGGCATCCGGCTCGTTGTTGGGTACCGTCGTTCGCTGCACCACGGAGGCGTCCGCCGTTTGAACCTCGATGCTCGGATCGGTGTCGGTGGAGGCATCCATTCCCGCGGCCACGGGCACGTCAGCACTTCCCATCGCCACGTCGACCGGCTCGAGAAGCGAGCCGCAGGCGACGGCCAGGAGGAGAACGAGGAGGGCAAGGATCCGGACCATCGGCTGCGACTCCATGGTATCCTAGCTCGAAACCCCATCCGTGCCAGAGAAGAAAGGGTTCCTCCGAAGATGAGCGTTCGTAGTCCGTCCTACTGCGAAGGTGGTGCCGAGGCCCGCGCCGAGATCCGCGACTTTCTGCGCCGTCGTCAGAAGAGCATCGAGAACGAGGAGGTGCTCGAGATCACGCTCTACGAGTCGAGCAAGGGGCAGATCGGCGAACCGATCGAGCAGTACAAGCTCGGATTCGAGGACGAACAGCTCGAGATGACCGCTCGGGAGATCGTGCTCGACGCCGAGAAGAATGCGCTCGTTCTTCGCGGGCGGGTGAAGTTCCAAGTCAAGATCGAGGGCTTCGCCCCGACGCTTACGTTCGGGCTCGACGTCGTTCGGGCCGATGATCTGAACGACGAGCAGATCACCGACGACGAAGATCTCGACGACCTCGAGAGACCGGACAAGAAGGGTCTCGTCGGCATGGCCATGCGCCACGCCGAGCACTCCCACAAAGAGATGCGTGCCGCCTCGCGCTCGATCCGCGAGACCATGCGCGACTTGCGACTCCAGCTCCGCGAGACGCAGGACGAGAACCGCGAACTCCGGAAGCAGCTCCGCGACGGGTTCCGCATGGAGCAGGAGCTTCACAACATGGATTACCTCCGGCGGCGCGATGCCCGCCGCGAGGAGAGATCGGAAGAGCGGAAAGACAAGCTCTTCGCAACCGCCGAGAAGATGCTTCCGCTCGTCGGCGCGAAGCTCCTCGGCGCGGGACCCGAAGTCATGGCGCAGATCCAGGCGCAGGCTGCCGGGCCTCCTCCCGCTACCGCCGCCGACGCCGCTCCGTCCATGGTCGGTGGCAGCAATGGCGGCTGGTCTCCGATCGAGCGACGGAGCGCAGCGATCATCGACATGCTGCAGAAGCTCCCGGAGGACAAGCAGGGGCTACTGCTTCAGATCCTGCCTGCGGAGCTACTCATGGAGATGCAGGGGCTCCACCAGGACGTCCAGCAGAAGCGAGGCGCAGACGGTACGCCTTCGGGCCCCACGCCCTCGCCCTCGGCCTCGGCGAACGGTCACACGCGCGACGGCAGTGCGTCGGCGTTCGGGTGAGAAGGATCACCGTAGACCCCAAAGCCTCGAAGGAACCGATTCACTTCGAGTACGACGACAACATCCACGGACAGGTGTTCACTCGCCTTGGATGTCGGCTTCGTTTCATGGATCCGACGATTCCTCGAACGCGCGACCGGCGTCGTGTCACGTGCCAGACGTGCAAGAAGGCAAAGCCGTGAGAGACAGCTTTCAGCTCACATCGCCACCGTCGGGGCTCGAGCCCGGCGCACGCGCGTGGTTCGTGGTGATCGCGGAGCGAGGGCTCGTCGAGATCTTGGACGGCCCCTTCCTCGAACGCCATGAAGCGCTCCGGCCGGCAGATCTCCATCAGCGCGACGGCGAGCGCGGCATCCAGATCATGCTCCGGTTCGTCCCACGACGCCCGACGTGGCTGCCGCTCTACGGACCGCGCTACGACGCCGCAGCGGACGAGGTGGCGTCCACGGTGGTCCCTGGTGTACGCTCGAGGTGAATCCACGGATCTCGAGGAGATCCCCACGAAGAAGGAAAAGCACCATGAGCACTGCCGACGCGCGCGACTGGCGCGGAGACTCCAAGGGCCACGCGCGGGCGTCCCGCAAGGGGTGGAAGGACTCCGCCAAGAGCGGCTGGAAGCCGAAGCGCCGCAAGAAGAAGAGCAAGCGGGACATGTCCGGTCGCGACTGGAAGGGCGATCGCGCCCGCCACGCGCAGGCCTCCGCCAAGGGCTGGCTCGAGCACGCCCCGTTCGGCTGGACGCCGAAGCGCCCCACCTACGGCAACCTCGACGAGGCCCGTAAGCGCCTCGCCGCCGCTGCGCGCAAGAAGACGCTCGCGAAGAAGAAGCGCGCTCACGCTCGCGCGCTCGCCGCCGCCAAGCGCGCCCGCGCCGCCGCCAAGCGCGCTCGCGCCGAGCTGCAGCACATGCAGAAGCACGTGCTCCGCCCGGCCAAGTCGCACCGCGCCCTGCCGGCCAAGAAGTCGCGCAAGAAGTCGAAGCGCAAGTCGCGCTCGCGCTCCTACTGATCGGAGCGAGAGCGATGCTCGACGTCCGCCTCGAGAATCGAAGCGGCTACGACACCGAGAGCCTCCGGCGGTTCGTCCGCCGGGGGCTCGCGGCGTACGGGGTCCGCGGAATCGTCCACGTCACGATCCTCGCGTCGCCGATCCGCTCCCGCGGATGCGCGACGGTGGGCGGTCGACGGATGGTGCTCGCGATGGCGGCCCCCTCGCGGACCACGAGTCGAGAGTTTCTCCGCCGGCTCGCGCGCCTCATCGAGCACGAGGCCGCGCACCTCCGCGGCGTCGAGCACAAAAACATGCCGCGTGAGCTTCTCTACTCGCTCGGTCCGACGCCCGCGTGGGCGAAAGGGATCAAGATCCCTCACCGCGGACGAGCCCCCGACCAGCTCAAGGCGCTCCGCAGCACAAAGAAGTGCGGCGGTGGCAAGGGAAAGAAGGCCCGCGACTTCGACAAGAAGGCGCTCATGCGAGAGGTCGACGCTGACCAGAAACGCGCCGACCGGCAGAAGCTCGTGACGCTCCGGCAGAAGATCGCCCAGGCGATCCAGGCGCGTCGCGAGGGGCGCCCCGAGGTCCGTGCGTTCTGCCTCTCTGAGCGCATGAAGGCTCGGGCGCGTATCGCGGACCTCCGTGAGAAGCTTCGCGAGGAGTACAAGCGCTACGCGTACGCGGAGCGGCTCGGTGCGCGCGGGGCATGCGCGCGGGAGCGCCGCGGGCCGACCCTGGAGATCGAGCGCCTTCGCCTCGCGCTCGCCGAGGAGACGCGCTTTCAGAAACAGATGCGCCTCATCGCGAAGGGCGCCCGCGCGCGCCGCACCCCGCGCACCACCCTCCGCGAGCGCCAAGGCGAGAGCGACGATGAGGTCCGCGCGAACATCCCGGCCGATCTCATCCCGCTCTTCGAGCGCGTGAAGCGCTCGATCCGCGGCTCATCACGAAAGAGCCGTACCGAGGCGTTCATGCAGTACGTCGAGGAGAATCCGGGCGAGGAATACGGAGCGATCGAGGACAAGACCGATGCGCTCGTGCGCCAGCTCGAGCGCGAGCAGCGAAGGCGTCGATGAGCCGTCTCTCATCGACCGACGCGGAAGATCTGCCTCCGAGATCCCGCGCTCGGCCTCGGATCCTTCGACAGCGAAGGCGAAGGCCTCTCCACCCGGAGGCGATCGAGGGGCAGCTCCGCGAGCGCGCCTCGCAAGACCGGTGCGGCTCCTCGCTCGATCCGGCACCCTTCGGCTGGCTCGTGCTCGTCTACCTGGACGACCAGATCGGGCCGAACGGTCTGCCAAAGCGCATCGTCCGCGTCACCGAGCCCGGCGTCTCGCTCGAGGGGGCTCGAGCGATCCTCGACGCTGAGCTGCGGACGCATGGACCACGAAACGCCTGGATCGTGGCGCGAAAGCATCCTGCTCAGAGGACGGTGCGGCCGTGACGAAGACACACCAGATCAAAAAAATGGCGGACCTCCTCGAGAGTCGCGGGATCCCACGCGTGAAGGCTCACGCCCTCTGGTCGCAAGGGGTCAACCTCGACAAGCTCGTCACGCTCGAGCCCCACGAGATTTCACGCCTGATCTACGAGCGGAAGCAAGAACGCGACGCGAGGGTGACCTACCGCGTCGTCTACCTCGTTCGGGGTCGCCGCGCATGGCTCGCCGGCAACTTCACGCTCGACGAAGCGAAGCGAGAGATCTTGAGCCTGAAGCGTCGCGGGTTCACGGCCTGGGTGGTCGACGATGAGGGGCGCTTCATACCCGTGCCGGGCGCCAAGCGCGAGCCCTCGTGGCTGCCGTAGTGCCGTGGTAGGATAGAGCCCATGCTACGCGTCGATCAGGTCGTGATGCTCGGAGTGGGGCTCCTCGGCGGCTACGCCGTCTACCGGCTCGTGACGGCACCGAAGGATCAGGCGCCTCTCGACACGCCGCGCGAGCTTCGCTTCGCGAATCCTCCTACCCCTCCCGCAGCGCTCCGAGAGGCGCAGTAACGTTATGGCCTCCGGCATTATCCACTACGCTCCGAATCGCAAAGCCGCGTGCGGTATGCGCAGCGCTCGTGGCGGGATCATGGGGGTCCCGACCGCGGAACGATTCTTCGAGGAGATCGAGCGCGGTTCACCTCCCTGTAGAAGGTGCTTGGCAAAAGCAGAGGCATACCGCGTGAAGTACGGGCGTACTTCGCGTGACGAGGAAGCTCCACCGTCGACCCAGCGGATCCCGCGCACCGAGTCCGGCTACCGGTTCGCGGTCGTCACCTCGCTCATCCGCGAGCACCGCATGACAGACGCCCGCGCCTCGCGTCTCGTGCACAAGTGGCAGAAGCTCGTCGAGTCGCGCCGGGAGACGGGGCGCTCGCCGTCGTCGACCGCGGAACACGTGGCGCGGTTCGAGCGGCAACACCTCGTGAGCCCCTACGGGCGCGACCCAGCCTCGGTGCGCAAGGGAGACCGATACGACCATTTCGGTGAAACGCTCGTGGTCGTGTCCGTCCGCGGCGGTGGTCGGGAGATCACCATGGCAAAAGAGGTTCGCGACCCCTTCGGCAAGACAATGCTTATCGGTCACCGTACGTGGCATCCCCGCGACCTTGAACATATGCGGAAGCTCGCACCGGAGCGCGATCGAGCCCGCTCGAGGAGGCGTCGATGATACTCGCCCAACGTCCACCGTTCTGGATCATCGGTGCGGCGCTCCCGCAGCCGACACCGGCACCGGGCGAGGAAGCGACGGATCCGTTCACCAAGGCGGATCTCCAGAAGGCGACCCGCACGATCACCCTCACCCTCATCTTCGGTGCCGTCGTGGCGGGCGCGACGTTCGCGATCGGAAGCGGGCTCGTTTCGCGCTACGTGTTCAAAGAAGGTCGATGATGCACAACGTAGAAAAGTCAGGTTTTCACCGAGGCCAATACGTCGGATACGGGCGAGGTACCGTATGGAAAATCGTTCGGTCTGGGGAAGGGTGGTATGCGACCCCGCGTGATTCGTCGATGGGGCATGTCCGCGGCAATACGCTCTCTGAAATCTCGCGGAAGATCGAGAGCGGAGCCTCGCGCGACTCAAGCGGCTACTACACGAAACCCGGACGCGCGGGTTCCTTGTACCGCTTTGAAGTCAAGTACAAAAAGCCGTCCGCGGGTAACGATATCTGGACCACCTGGGCATACGACCGCGACCATGCGCGAGATCTCTTCTTTGCAGTCGAAGAGCCAGGCTGGAAGATCCTCTCGATCACGAAGCTCAAGCTGCGGGAGCCCTCGCGCGACGCCGCGAGCGAGCGGTCGAAGCTGATCACGAAGCTCGCGCGGAAGGGCGGCACGCACACGTATGCCGAGCCGTGGGTCAAGCGAACCGCGAGCTACAAGCGCGCCGAGCGGCTCGAGCAGACCCTCGCCCCGAAGCTCTGGCTGACGCCGGGGCTCACGCGCTCGAACATGGAGCGCGTGGCGGACGCGTGGGACCGTGCAGGATTCGTGGGGTGGGCGGACAACTACCGGGCGCACTTCCGGTCGCGAGGGCTCGGGCGCGACCCCAACCGCTCACGCTCTCCGCAGCGTGATCGACACACGATCAAGATGCGTGCGTCGGAGATCGCCGAGGTCACCCAGATGCTTCGCGCGAGCGGCTACGCCGAGCCTTACCGCTATGCCCGGCAGCTCGCGAAGGAAGGCAGGGGTTACCACGAGGTGAGCCACATCCTCCGCACGACCCGCCACGGAGGCGTCGGGTCGCTCGAGTACACCCACGGGTTCCGTCGCGCATCACGGGACCGTCGCGCATCACGGGACCGTCGGAGGTAGAACCGGTCCGTGGCTCGCGCTGCTCGAGACGAAGACGAGGAAATCGCCCTCGCGCGCCGGAAGGCGTTCGCCGCGGGTGCGCGTCATCCGATCGACTACGTCGGACGCGGAATGACGGGGGTTGTCTTTCGCGACGCTCGAGGGCGAGGCTACAAGGTCGCCCGAAACGATCGAACCGCTCGCCACATCGTCGGCGAGGAGGCCGAGTGGCTCCGTGCCGCGTCCCCCGTGCCCGAGCTACGCCGGCATATCGCGCGCCTCGTTCGCTACCACCGCGGGCTCGGCGTCATCGAACGCGAGCACATCGCCGCGGCGCCGGTCCCCTACGGCTACAGCGGCAAGCGTCGCCTCCTCTGGGAGGAGATCGTCAGGGTCATGAAGCCCTACGGGTGGAGCGCTCCGGAGTACAAAGAGGACTCGTTCGTCTACGCCCGCGGACGCGGTTGGGTCCTCGTCGATGCCGGCTTCGTGCACCGCAAGGGCACTCGACTCGCAGCTCGCGCGGGCGAGGTTCTCCGCGGTCGACGCTTCCATGGTGAGAAGCCGTCCGATCTCGCCTGGCAGCTCCGCATGGAAGGCGGGCGAACGCTACCCGAGCGAACCGCCGAGCACCTCTCCCGCCGGCTCCTCGATCTGCCCGACGCGGAGCGGATGCCGACACGCGGAGAGTTTCGCGACCGCCCCGCACCTCGTCGCCGGAGGAGCCGCTGATGAGCCGCGAAGAGCGCCGCTACTTCGTCTACGTGATCGAGCTGAGACCTCTCCCCGGAGAAGAACGCGCCGTCTACGTCGGCTCGAGCGGACTACCACCCCGCGAGCGTCTCCACCACCATCAGGACCCCGGCGCAGGCGATCGTCGCGCCACCTCCCGCCACGTCCGGCGGCGCGGCATTCGGCTCCGGCCGGACCTCGCCGCCGGGGTTGCGCCGCTCCGCAGCCGGAAGGAGGCCAAGCTCGCTGAGCAGCGCCTCGCCGCCCGGCTCGAGCGACGAGGCTTCGTCGTGTACGGCTCGTGCCGGACCTCGAGTCGGTGTACGCTGTAGGTGCATGCCGGTCGCATCTCACGCTCGGTTCGGAGGAGCGCTCGAAGACGTCACGAGCCCGTTCGTCGACGTGCTCACGTCCGTCCGCGATCGGCTCCCTGTCGACGAAATGCGGAAAGCCTTCCGCGACGTCGTGGGCTTCCTCGGCGACGCGGGCGAGGCGCTCGTCGATCAGGTTCGCGACCCGAAGCTGCTCGTGCTCCGCGTCGTCAGCACGATGGGCTGGCCCGCCTTCCTCGCGTCGTTCATCCCGGGCATTGGCCCGGTCTACGGATCCTGGCTTGTCCAGACCCTCCCCATCTCCGCCGAAGCGGCCGACCGATGCTTCTCCGGAAGCGCCGTCGACGCCGCCGAATGCATCGGCTCCCGCATCGCCGCCGAGATCTCTTGGCGCCTCAAGATGCTCGCCATGTACCAGGAGGCTCGAGAAGTCGGCGAGTTCGTAGGAACGCTCAAGAAGATGCGGGAGGTCCCCTCGCTCGACGCCCGCGTCGACCGCGCCGCGTTCGACCGCACCGTTACCGATCTCCAGCGGCGCGGGCTCACCGAAGCCGAAGCCGTCAAAGAGGCGGTTCGCACCCTCCACCTCTCCCCGAGCGATCTGGCTCAAGCCTGCGCCGCGACGGGAGGTCCCTGTCGCCACGACGCTCTTGCCGCCTTCGTGAACGCGAAGCTCGGAAGGAACGTCTTCGATCTGTCCCGCTTCGATCTCTCCTCTGGAAGCTCGCTCGGTCTCGTGACCGATCCGGAGATCCCGCAGGACCTCTCGTCGGCCGACTACCAGCAGCGTCTCGGGGACGCGCGCCTACGCTTCACGCCCCAGCACGTCATCGACGAATTGACGCGCCTCTACGAGGTCGCCCGTGCACGAGAGGAGGAGGCCAACGTTCCTCTCTCCGCGCGCTGGCGCGTTGCTGATGCCCGCTCCCGCGCGGTCCCGGCCGACGCAGGGCTCCGGAAGCGCGCCGACGATCTGCGGATCGCGTACGAAAGCGCCTCCTCCCCCACCGAACGCGTGAGAGACGCCGTCACCGCCCTCGCCGAGGTCCGCGCCGACCGCGCCCGGAAGGCCCGGCTCCAACCCCCGGTACCTCCCACCGTGCTTGCCCAGCTCGACGCCGACGCTCGAGACCTCGAGACCGAGCTACGCGCACGCTTCCGCGACACACCCATCGAACGCGGTACGGTGCGTGTCCGGCTCGATCCGACCCCCGCCGAGCGTGTCCGCCAGCTCGGAACCCTTGCGCTCCTCACCTCGCCCCTCTGGGGCTACGCTCTCTACCGACACCTACGAGGCACATGAACGCGCGATCCTTGTCCACCTCCTTCGGCGGCGTCGTCGACGACGCACGTTTTCGTTGGCAAGAGGCCGAGCGCGCCGCTCGCGATGCCTTCGTCCTCGCGACGAGCGGTGCAGCGACGGATCCGGTCGAAGCCTCCCGCCGCGCCAACGCCCTCCAGGCCGTCGCCGAGCGGCTCCGGAGGGAGTTCGAGATCGCGTCCGCAGCTTCCGAGGAGCGCGCGACGAACCCCGTCCGCGCGATCGACCTCAAGAAGATGCGCGAGGCGCGCGAAGAGGCCGCGAACCCTCCCGGCCTCCTCCGGAAGCTCGGGACGTTCGCTCTCCTCGCTTCTCCTCTCGCTGTCGCAGCGCTTCTCGTCCGGAGAAATCACCGATGAACCGCCAGAGCCGCGGAGGGCAACCTCCTCTCCGTCCACCCCCGCTCGCCGCGCCCCCTCCCGTCCTGCCGGGACGGCTCCCCACCGACGATCAGGGGCGACCCTTGCCGGGCTCTGGGAGTGGCTCGGCCGCAGCGATCCCGGGCACCGTCCCGGTCATTCCGCCGCTCCAGCCGCCGCTCCAGCCGCCGCTCCAGCCGCCGCTCCAGCCGCCGCTCCAGCCGCCGCTCCAGCCGCCGCTCCAGCCGCCAACACGAGACGTGACCGAGCGCGCCGCGAGCGCCGTCGGAGGACGCCTCCTCAAGGATCTGGTGACGTTCGCGGTGCTCACCTCGCCCGCGTGGGTCCTCATCCTGCTGTCGCCGCGCGGGCGCCGGACATGAGCCGCGTCGCGAACGAGATCGTGACCCTCGCTCGTGGAACACACGGCGCCGAGGTCGGGAATCTTCAGCGCTTCCTGATCGACTCGAACCACCGCGATCCGAACGGTGAGGCGCTCGTCGCCGACGAGGTCTTCGGGCCGAAGACCGAGCACGCCATCCGTGAAATGCAGCGCTCCCTTGCGCTGTCCGTCACGGGCTCACTCGACCGAGCCACCCGCCGGGCGATCGGACCTCTCGGATTCATCCCGTTCGTCCAGGCGAAGAACTACACGCTGCGCTCGAGCCGAGCGATCTCGCTCATCGTGATCCACACGATGGAGTGCCACGAGACGAGCCTCACCGCAGCCGAAGACGTCGCCGACTGGTTCGCCGGACGGACGAGCTACCCCCCTCCCATGGCGAGCGCCCACTACTGCATCGATCGCGATTCGGTCGTGCAGTGCGTGCGGGAAGTCGATGAGGCCTGGCACGCGAACCAGGCGAACCGCCGCGGGATCGGGATCGAGCATGCCGGATTCGCTCGGCAGACCGCCGACGACTGGTCCGACCATATCTCGAGCGCGATCCTGCTCCATAGCGCGCGGCTCGTCGCACGGATCTGTCGCGAGCGTTCGATCCCCGTCCACCGGCTCTCGCCCGAGGACATCCGTTCGGGTGCTCCTGGGATCTGCGGACACGTCGACGTGAACCGAGCCTACGGAAACAAGGGCGGGCACACCGATCCCGGTGAACACTTCCCCTGGGCGAGCTACCTCGCTCTCGTCGAGGAGTCCTAGACCTCGAGCAGAAGAGCTTTGAAGCGCGAGACGCTCTTGGTCAAATAGTGCTGCGAGAGCAGGCTATCGGCCAGCGTCGCCACCCGGAGGCTTTCCTCAAGCACCTTCGGGAGAGGACCCTTCTCGCCTCGACACTCCGCCACGAACGGCGCGAGCCGCTCATGCCACGCTCTTTGTCGCGAGAAGAGCATCGACTCACGCATCCGGTCGATCGCGACAAGCGAGGCCTCGAAGGCGATCGTCGCGCTCACCGCACTCGCCCCGGGCGGAGGACGAAGAGCGTAGATCCCGATCGATGGTGAGGAGGCGGCCGTCTTCATGAAGCGCGTCGCCTCCCAAGCCCACGCAACGAGGAGACACGCCGTCGCCTCTGCCCCCTCCGGACGAGTCGGAAACAGCGGGTCTTCCGTCGCCGCTCGCGCGATTCCTGGTCCGACCTCGCCGTAGTCACGGATCGCCGCGAACGTCGAGGGAAAACCGTACATCATCGTGATGACGCTCCCGGGGCTTACCACCCTGGGGGCTCTGCTGCTAAGGTCCGCCTCCGCCATGCTCAACCTCTACGTTGTACTCCGGATCGTGCTCGGTATGTTAGCTCTCGCTCCGGCGAGAGGTTCAAACGACCTCGATCTGCGGTGGGACCTCGCGGCGGGTATCGCTGCAGCCACCGACGATCCTCACGAGCAAGACGTCCTGACGCGCATTGCGTGGTTCGAGTCCGGCTTCCGTAAGAACGTGGCCGAGTGTCGGCTACGCGGCGACCACGGACGGAGTCACGGCTTCTTCCAGGTACAGCCGCGCTCGCCGATGGATGCCCAGGCCGCGTGCGGCAGCTCCGCCGAGCAAGCTGCCCTCGCCCTTCGCTACGTCCGAAGAAGCGCCGAGGCGTGTCCAGGGAACGTCGGCGCCGACCGGCTAGCGATCTACGTCTCCGGCACCTGTACCCGCGGCCTCCGACAGGCACGTGAGCGCTGGGGCGACGACGAGCCGAACCTGCTACGCTGAAACGCATGAGAGGCGAGACGGCGAACCTCCTCCTCGGTCTCGGCATCGTCGGGGCGACCGGCTACCTGCTGGTCCGCCACGCGAGCCGAAGCGCGCTCCTCGAGCTTCGGAGCACGGTTCCCTCCGCCCCTTCGCCACTACCCCCCGCAACTCCCACTCCCCCTGTCACCCCTTCGCGGCTTGCGGAGCCGTTCTCGCTCGTTCCCGGTGCCCGCTACGTCGCCGCGATCAATGTGTCGTTTCCCCTGTCGGCGGCGACGAGCGCCTCCGACGTCGCGAAGGAAGCCCACGGGCTTGGCTTCGCGGACGCCACGGCGACCAGGCAACGACCCTCCTCTCCCGCGATCGCTGCAGGGGACTACTACATCACCGCGACCTACTCCGGACCTCCGCGCGTCTTCCCTCGCTCGAACGCTCGCGGGCTCGTGACGATCCAAGATGCGTGGAGGATCGCATGATGCCGCTTCTCCGTGTGCGGCTGGTCGTCGATCCGACGTACGTCGATCAGATGCGCCAGCGCTCGGGGCAGCGAGGCCTCCTCACCGACGTTCGCGAGCGCGCCGCTCGGCTGGGGCTCGGTCCGTCTTTGCTCGAGACGCAGGACCCCACCGATCCCCGCGCGATCACCATGCTCGCACGAGGAAGACCGCTCGCCGCGGGAGACGAGGTGCTCCGGATCGCTCGGATCGAGCCCGTGGAGAACCCTCCCCCGGGAACCGAACGGGCCGACCCCGAAACGCACCCCTTCGATCCAGGCCTGTCCATTGCCGAAGTCCGCATGATCCGCCGCGCCCTCTCGGAGGAACGGAACCCCCGGCACCTATGGGGGCTCGCGAGCTGCCTCGCGCCTTCGTTCCCGATCGCGGCGTCGATGCTCCGCGCCCGGAAGATCGCCGTCGAATCGAACCGGCCGCCCCCGTCCGTCGACGACGCACCGAGGCCCGACCCTCACGCGGCCGTGCGCGCCCGCGCAGCCGTGCTCCGCGAGGCGGACGCCCGAGGGATCCCCCGGGACGTCGCCGAGGAAGACATCCGACACGCAGCGTTCCTCATCGCGACTGGTGACGCGGAGAAGGACATGCCCGCCTCCCTCCGCACCGTCGGAGAGGCCATTGCTCGCCCCATCGCGCGCGGTGTCCGAATCGTCGACCGCGCCGCGCTTCTCGCCGTCTGCCCGCCGAGCGGCGAAGACGGCTATGTATCACCGTCCGCGATCCAGCTCGCCCTGTCGACGTGCAAACCGGAGATGGCAGGCGTCCGATCCTTGTCCGCAGCGGGGCGGCGCGGCGACATCCTCAAGCACCCTCCTCGCGGCGCCGACCTCGACGACACCCTCCGCGGACGGATGGCCATGATCCGAGCGCAGAAAGCGATCGAACGGCACCGATGGATCCGCTGGTACGAGCGAGACCAGTCGACGCGAAAAGGTGGACACTGAACCGCTCCCGGTGGGACAGTAAGGACGTGCTCCTCCCCACCGGCATCCACCTCGCAGAGATCGACCTCGATAGGACCGTCACAGCCGATGCCCTGCTCCGCGGGCTCGAAGCGATGGGCTGGTCAGAGATCGCGCTCGATGAGGGCTCGCTCCCGGCACCCGGGACGGTGCGCTTCGTCGGCAAACTCGGCGCACCGCTCGAGGCCCGCGACACCGAGCACGTACGGTGGTCGCACGTCTCGCCCGTCCCCTTCGACGTGTTCGGTCCCATGCGTCTCAGCGTCTACCCCTTCCAGCTCGTGAGCGGAACGACCTACGCCATGCGCGTGGTCGCGAGGATGCGCTCCCACGAGAAGCGCGCCGACGTGCTCGCGGCTCTGCATAAAGAGGGCTTCGAGATCCTGAAGCTCTCCGAGCTGAAGAACAACGCCCGCCTTCCGGGTCGCCCCGGCGCGAGTGTGAGTTTCTGGTACGCGCTCGGCGTGTGGCAGAAGCCCAGCAACTACATCAATATCGAATACCCGCTCTACTTCGAGGATCTCGCCCCGGTCCATGGTGGGCCATTGGTCGTGACTCTTCCCGAGCAAGTGCAGGATACCCTCTCCCCATGAAAAAGATCGCCGCTCTGTCCATCGCCGCTGCTCTCGTCCTCGCATCCTGCAGCGGCGCGAGAGGTCCGAACCAGGAACGAGACGCCATGCTCACCGATCTCTGCCGAGCCGTCCCGGTCTTGATCGACCTTGTGGGGCAGCGCGCCGATGGAGGCGCCCCTCGCCCCGACAGCGGCACGTCGCGCGACGCAGGAGCCGATGCCCGGTGAACCCCGCATGGAAGACCGGGCACGTCATCGGTCCGTTCGACCCGGACGAACCCAAGTACAAGGACCACCCCGAGCTGTCGGGCGCCGCACCGATCGCCTCCGACGACACGGACCTCCGTAACGAAAAAGGGCTCATGCCGCCCGTGTGGGCGCAGATCGCCCAGGATTGCGTCGCCCATAGCGTGAGCGCACTCGCATGGACACTCGCCAAGACGCTCGACACCCCGCTTCCCTTCGATGACGAGCCGAGCAAGCTCCAGCTCTACGCCGGAGCGCAGCTCATTCTTCGCCCAAAGCAGCCGCTTGTCGACGCGGGGTCCGTGCTCTCCTGCATGTTCCAAGCGGGGGCCGAGGACGGCTTCGCCTCCGAGAAAGATTGGCCGGAGATCCCTGAGAACATCAACGTGGTACCCCCGGACGACGTCTGGAGGAGCGCCGAGCGCGTCATCATCACGGGCGCTCGCCGGCTCTCCGACGGCTCCGCCTCGAACCTCGAGATGCGAGAGGCGCTTCGACGGCGAAGGCCCACCACGATCTGCATGCGCGTCGACGAGCGCTTCGCGGAGATCGGTGCTGGGATCTACATGGGTCCCGGAGGTCGTGTGATCGGCTCTCACTGCATGGTCGCCTGCGGCTACGTCTCGAGCATCCGATCGTTTATCATCCGAAACTCCTGGGG
>JACDJB010000360.1_pt1 | contig 51393 bp, 52 predicted proteins | sample 7454121 | NCBI WGS metagenome assembly JACDJB01 (sample SAMN14253290, study PRJNA609438) | sludge metagenome | isolation source: sludge after 25d culture with pyrite | collected 2018-12-20 | reverse complement strand
GCCACCAACGAGAACGACGTGCTCGACGAATTCGTCCGTACCGGGCGCTATCGCCCGCGTGCAGCGGCGGAAACGCACCACACGAGCAGTCCGTCGATGGACATCTCGAAGGCGTCGAACTTCGAGCGCTTCGTCTTCGATCTCGCCGCGCACGACCCCGCGCGCGTGCGCGCGTTGTGGTCGGCGCTCGAGCGCGAAGGCCAGTTCGACATCGCCGGCAGCGCCGAGGCCGAGCGCTTCGCGGCCTGCGGTTTCGCGTCGGGCAGCAGCACGCACGCCGATCGCGTCGCGACGATCCGCGCCACGCACGAGCGCTACGGCGTCGTCGTCGATCCGCACACGGCCGACGGGCTGCGCGTTGCGCGCGACTGGCGCGAGCCGGGCGTCACGATGATCTGCCTCGAGACGGCGCAACCGGCGAAGTTCGCCGACACGATCCGCGAGGCGATCGGCGCCGAGCCGCCGCGGCCGGCCGGCTACGAGGGCATCGAGTCGCTGCCGCAGCGTTTCGAACGCATGCCCGCCGACGTCGAGCGCCTGAAGCGCTACATCGCCGAGCGCACCGAGGCGCTGCCGTCGAGCGTGGATTGCCGCTGGCGCGCCGACGGCTGAAGGCGCTGCGCGCGACGGGCGCGGGCATCCGCGTCGCGCACACGCCTGCGTCGGCTCGGGTATCCTCGATCCCGACATGAAAGTCTTCGGTTTCGCCGGTTACTCGGGCTCGGGCAAGACCACGCTGATCGAGCAGCTGATCCCGCGCTTCGTGCTGCGCGGACTGCGCGTGTCGCTGGTCAAGCACGCACACCACCTGTTCGACATCGACAAGCCCGGCAAGGACTCCTGGCGCCATCGCGAAGCGGGCGCCTCCGAGGTGCTGATCACCTCCGACCAGCGCTGGGTGCTGATGCACGAACTGCGCGACGAGCCCGAACCGTCGCTGCACGAACAGCTGCAGCGCTTCTCGCCGTGCGACATCGTGCTCGTCGAAGGCTACAAGCACGCGGCGATCCCCAAGCTCGAGGTGCATCGACCGTCGCTCGGCAAGGAGCCGCTGCATCCGGTCGATCCGAACATCGTCGCCGTCGCAAGCGACGCCGCGGTGGCGACCCAGCTGCCGCGCCTGGACCTGAACGACCCCGACGCGATCGCCGAGTTCATCCTCGCGTATCTCGAAGGAACGAATGAAACCCGCATTGCAGCCGTTCGATGAAGCGCTCGCGGCGCTGCTCGACAACGCGGCGCCCGTCACCGCGAGCGAGACGCTCGACACGCTCGATTGCGACGGGCGCGTTCTCGCCGTCGACCTGCGCTCGACGCTGAACGTTCCTCCGCACGACAACACGCAGATGGACGGCTATGCCGTGCGTCGCGCCGACCTGTCGGCGGCGAGCGAGCAGGCGCCGGTGCGCCTGCCGGTCGTGCAGCGCATCCCGGCCGGGCACGTCGGGCGCCCGCTGGCTGCGGGCGAGGCGGCCCGCATCTTCACCGGCGGACTCATCCCGCACGGCGCCGACGCGATCGTGATGCAGGAGCACGCAAGGGCCGAAGGCGAGCACGTCGTCTTCACGAGTTGCCCCGAGCCCGGCCAGTGGATCCGGCGCGTCGGCGAAGACATCGTCGCGGACAGCGTCGTCCTGCCGGCCGGAACGCGGCTCTCGCCGCAGGCAACGGGCCTGGCGGCCTCGGTCGGTCTTGCGCGCCTGCCGGTGCGACGGCGCGTTCGCGTCGCCTGCTTTTTCACCGGCGACGAACTGGCGATGCCCGGCGAGCCGTTGCGCCCCGGAGCGATCTACAACAGCAACCGCTTCGTGCTGGTGCCGCTGCTGCGTCGCCTCGGGTGCGTCGTGCACGACCTGGGCAACGTCCCCGACTCGCTTGCGGCAACGCGCGATGCGCTGCGCCGCGCGGCGGCCGCGAACGACCTCATCGTCACCTCCGGCGGCGTCTCGGTGGGCGACGAGGATCACGTCAAGCCCGCCGTGCAGGCCGAAGGCGAGTTGCGGCTGTGGCAGATCGCGATGAAGCCGGGCAAGCCGCTCGCGTACGGTCGCGTGCGGCGAGCCCCGGGCAGCGACGACGCCGCGCACTTCATCGGGCTGCCGGGCAACCCGGTGTCGAGCTTCGTCACCTTCGTGCTGATGGTGCGTCCGTTCGTGCTGCGCCTGCAGGGCGCGCGCGACCTCACGACGCCCGCGATCCCGATGCGCGCCGATTTCGATTGGCCGAAGCCCGACCGGCGCAGGGAATTCCTGCGGGTCCGGCGCAACGAGCGCGGCGGGCTCGAGCGCTTTGCGAACCAGAGCTCGGGCGTGCTGACGTCCACGGTCTGGGGCGACGGCCTGGTGGACAACCCGCCGCAGCAGGCGATCGCACGAGGCGACATCGTCCGTTACCTGCCGTTCGCGGCACTGTCGAACTGAAGTGGAATCGAGATGCGGATCACGATCCTTTATTTCGCCGCGTTGCGCGAAGCGCTCGGCACCGGGCGCGAAGCAGTCGAACTTCCCGGCGACGTCGTCGACGCCGGGCAGTTGCGCACGTGGCTGCGCGGTCGCGGCGGCGCCTGGGCCGAGGCGCTCGACGACAACCGCTCGGTGCGCATCGCGGTGAACCAGGCGATGGCACGGCCCGACACGCCGCTGCCCGCCGATGCCGAAGTGGCGTTCTTTCCCCCGGTCACCGGCGGTTGACGCCGCTTCCGCATGCGCGTAGCTTATGCGCATGAAACATGTCGTTCGCGAACGCAGCGTGCTGTACGATGTCTCGGCGCCGAAGCGGCCGACGAACGTCACCGTGAACGCCGATCTCCTTCGTCGTGCGCGCGAGCTCAACGTGAACCTCTCGCAGACCCTCGAGTCCGCGCTCGTCGCCGAGGTGACGCGCTGTGCCCGCGAACGCTGGCTCGACGAGAACCGCGCCGCCATCGAGGCCTACAACGAAGACATCGAGCGGCACGGCTGTTTCGGCGACGCGCTGCGCGCCTTCTAGGGTGTGTTCCGTGGCCCAGTTCCACGTCTATCGCAACCTCGATCGTTCGTCGAGCGAGCGCTTTCCTTTCCTGCTCGACGTGCAGTCCGACCTGCTCGAGTCGCTCGCCACCCGGGTCGTCGTGCCCTTGGGCGATGCCGACGTGAAGCGGCCTGCGGTCGGCGGCCTGATGCCGGTTTTCGAGATCGACGGCCGCGCGGTGGTGATGCGAACGGGCGAAATCACCGGCATCGCGCGCCGCATCGTCGGCGAGCCGGTCGCCACGCTTGCGCATCGACGCCACGAGATCGTCGCGGCGCTCGACGTGCTGATCTCCGGCGTTTGAACCGGTGCGCGGCGACCGCTCGTCGTTGCGCTGAGAAGGAGGCATCGGCAACATGACCGTGCGCGTCCAGACCCACGACTTCGACGTCGGCGCCGAAATCGACGCGCTGCACGCCCGCAACCACAAGGTAGGCGCGATTGCCACCTTCGTCGGCACCGTGCGCGACGTCAACGAAGGCGAGGGCGTCGGCTCGATGACGCTCGAGCACTATCCCGGCATGACCGAGCGGGCGCTCGAGGAAATCTGCGCGCAGGCGCGCAGCCGCTGGAACGTCTTCGATGCGCTCGTCGTCCATCGCCATGGGCCGCTGAAGCCCGGCGATCGCATCGTGCTGGTCGTCGTCACGGCGGCGCATCGCGGCGAAGCCTTCGACGCCTGCGAATTCATCATCGACTACCTGAAGACGCGGGCGCCGTTCTGGAAGAAGGAAGCCACCGCGCAGGGCGAGCGCTGGGTCGACGCGCGGGAAGCCGACGACCAGGCAGCGGCACGCTGGTGAGCAACGCGCACGCCTGCCGGGCCCGCCGGCGTTGATCGGTCCGCATTTCAGCGTTGCCGGCTTTCTCGCCGTCGGCCTGGGTGCCGCACTCGGCGCGTGGCTGCGCTGGGCGCTCGGCGTCGCCCTGAACCTGGAGCGTCACGCGCTGCCGTTCGGTACGCTGCTCGTCAACGTCGTCGGCGGATTGCTCGTCGGCATCGCCGTCGCGTGGTTCGCCCGAAATCCCGACCTGGCACCCGAGTGGCGGCTGTTCGCCATCACCGGTTTCCTCGGTGCGCTCACGACCTTCTCCACCTTCTCGATCGAGTCCTTCGGGCTGATCGCCCGCGGCGCCTTCGGCTGGGCGCTGGCGCACAGTGCCCTGCACGTGCTCGGCTCGCTCGCGGCAGCGGCGATCGGTTACCGGCTCGCCGCCGGATGATCGAGGCTCCCCGACTAGCGCGCTGCCGCCAGCAACTCCTCGATCACCGACTGCGCCTGCACCAGGCTCGGCACGACGCTGTGTGCGAGCCCGGCGTATTCCTCCCGCGGCGGCTGCAGGTCCGGCACCACGATGCACGCCAGCCCCGCCCCGTGCGCGGCGCGCAACCCGATGTCCGAATCCTCGAGCGCGATGCAGGCACCCGGCGCCAATCCGAGCCGGTCCACCGCGGCGAGATACACGTCCGGCGCCGGCTTCGTCCTGGGCACCTGATCGCCGCAGACGATCGTCTCGAAGCGCCCGCGCAATCCGGCCAATCCGAGCTTTTCCATCGCCAGATCGCACATCGTCGAAGTGGCCACCGCCTTCGGCACGTCGCGCGCATCGAGCCAGTCGAGCAGCTCGACGATGCCCGGCTTCAGCCCCACGCCTTCGCCGCGCAAGCGTTCGAGATAGCGCACGCGCCCGCGCTTCGACACTTCGTCGAGGGGGAAGCTCCTTCCCTGCGCATCGAGCAGCTTCTGGCGCGACGCACGATGGTCGAGTCCGATCATCGCAAGCAAGGTCTCGCGCGAAATCTCCCATCCCGCAACCCGCGCCGATTCGAGCCAGCATTCGACGGCGATGCGTTCGGTGTCGAGCATCAGTCCGTCCATGTCGAGGACGACCGCGCGAAAACCGCTCATCGTCAGCGCTGCCCGTGCGAGCGCCCGGCGAACAACCCCTTGTGCTGCGCCGGCTCGCTGCGCCAGTACTGCCGGGGCGCCTCGACCGTCGCACCCAGCGCAGCCGCGGCGTGCCACGGCCAGCGCGGGTCGTAGAGCATCGCGCGTCCGAGCGCCACCATGTCGGCCTTGCCCGAAGCGACGATCTCCTCGGCCTGTTCCGCATCGGTGATCTCGCCCACCGCAATCACGTTCGACCCGCGCGCCTCGCGTCGGATTGCCTCGGCGAAGGGCACCTGGTAGCCGGATCCGGCTCGAACGCGCTGCTGTGGCGAGATTCCGCCGCTCGATGCGTCGATCCAGTCGACCCCGAGCGCGAGGCAGGCGCGCGCAAAGACGATTGCTTCCGGCAGATCGAAGCGCTGCTCCGCCGGCAGGTCGTCGCGCCAGTCGGTGGCGGAAATGCGCACGCCGAGCGGCTTGTGCGCCGGCCACGCCGCACGCATCGCCGCAATGACCTCGAGCGGCCAGCGCATCCGGTTCTCGGGCGATCCGCCGTATTCGTCCTCGCGCAGGTTCGACTGCGGCCACAGGAACTGGTGCAGCAGGTAGCCGTGCGCGCCGTGCACCTCGATCGCATCGAGCCCGAGCCGGTCGGCGCGATGCACCGCCTCGACGAAGCGCTGCTTCAGCGCGTCGAGTTCGTCGCGGCCGAGGGCGTGCGGCGCCGCCTCGTCTTCGGACGCCGGAGCTGCGCTGGGCGCCACGCGCTGCCAGCCGCCCGCCTGCAGGCCGATCAGCTTGCCGCCCTCCCACGGACGTGCGCTCGACGCCTTGCGCCCGGCGTGGCCGAGCTGGATGCCGATCGCCGTCGGCGCGACGGCGCGCACCGTCTCGAGCGCGCGGCCGAGCGCCTCTTCGGTGGCGTCGTCGTACAGGCCGAGATCGCCGTAGGTGATGCGCCCGATCGGCTCGACCGCCGTCGCCTCGATCAGCAGCAACCCGGGGCCGCCCAGTGCAAGGTGCCCGAGGTGGACGACGTGCCACGGCTGCGCGCGGCCGTCCACCGCTGAATACTGGCACATCGGCGAGACGACGATGCGGTTGGGCAGCGCAAGCGAACGAAGCGACAGGGGCGAAAAGAGATGCGACATGCCGGGCCGACGGTGGAGGAGGGTGCAGGAGCGCAACGGACGATGGTAACCCCGGCCGCTGCGGCCCCGCCCTGCATTCGCCGTGGCGGCGCATCGCGCGGTCAGGGCGCTGCTCCCCGTCACCGCGCTGCTCCCCGCCACGGCGCCTCCACTGCCTCACGGCGATTCTCCGCTCGGGCCGTTGCCTTGCATCGCGCCGTGATCGCTGCCGTCTCGCAGGCCGCGCGCTTGAAATCCTCCTGCCGCTCCCTCACATCACCGACAGCCTGACGGCGCAGCCGCCGCCGCCGTGTCCCATCTTCCGAGGAACCCCATGCGTCTCGACAAACTCACCACGCAGTTCCAGCAGGCGCTCGCCGATGCGCAGAGCCTGGCGATTGCGAACGACAACCAGTACATCGAGCCGGTGCACGTGCTCGCCGCCATCGCCGGCCAGCCCGACGGCTCGGGCCGCACGTTGCTCGAGCGCGCCGGTGTGCGCGCGCCGGCGCTGAAGACCGCGGCCGACGCAGCGATCAAGCGGCTGCCGCAGGTCTCGGGCACGGGCGGCGAAGTGCAGATCGGCCGCCAGCTGGTGAATCTGCTGAACCTCTCCGAGAAGAAGGCGCTCGAGCGCGGCGACCAGTACATCGCCACCGAAATGTTCCTGCTTGCGCTCACCGAAGACCAGGGCGAGGCGGGTCGAATCGCGAAGGAAGCGGGGCTCGACCGCAAGTCGATCGAGGCGGCGATCGACGCGGTGCGCGGCGGCGCCAGCGTCGACAGCGCCGAAGCCGAAGGCCAGCGCGAGGCGTTGAAGAAATACACGATCGATCTCACCGAGCGCGCGCGCGAAGGCAAGCTCGACCCGGTCATCGGTCGCGACGAGGAGATCCGGCGCGCGATCCAGATCCTGCAGCGGCGCACGAAGAACAACCCGGTGTTGATCGGCGAGCCGGGCGTGGGCAAGACCGCGATCGTCGAGGGCCTGGCGCAGCGCATTCTCGACGGCAGCGTTCCCGAGACGCTGAAGGACAAGCGCGTGCTCGTGCTCGACATGGCGGCGCTGATCGCCGGCGCGAAATATCGCGGTGAGTTCGAGGAGCGGCTGAAGGCGGTGCTCAAGGAGCTCGCCGCCGAGGAAGGCCGCACGATCGTCTTCATCGACGAGATGCACACGCTGGTGGGCGCCGGCAAGGCCGAAGGCGCGATGGACGCAGGCAACATGCTCAAGCCCGCGCTCGCGCGCGGCGAGCTGCACTGCATCGGCGCGACGACGCTCGACGAATACCGCAAGTACATCGAGAAGGACGCCGCGCTCGAGCGCCGTTTCCAGAAGGTGCTGGTGGGAGAACCCACCGTCGAGGACACGATCGCGATCCTGCGCGGGCTGCAGGAGCGCTACGAGCTGCATCACGGCGTCGAGATCACCGACCCGGCGATCGTCGCCGCGGCCGAGCTGAGCAACCGCTACATCACCGACCGCTTCCTGCCCGACAAGGCGATCGACCTGATCGATGAGGCGGCCGCACGCATCAAGATGGAGATCGACAGCAAGCCCGAGTCGATGGATCGGCTCGACCGCCGGATCATCCAGCTGAAGATCGAGCGCGAGGCGGTCAAGAAGGAAACCGACGACGCGTCGAAGAAGCGTCTCGAAGTCATCGAACAGGAGATCGCACGCCTCGAGAAGGAATACGCCGACCTCGACGAGCTGCTGCGCGCGGAGAAGGCCGCCGTGCAGGGCTCGGCGCAGATCAAGGCCGAGATCGACCAGTTGCGTGCGCAGATGGCCGAACTGCAGAGGAAGGGCCAGTACGACAAGCTCGCCGAGATCCAGTACGGCCGGCTGCCCGAGCTCGAAGGGCGGCTGAAGGCGGCGAGCGAGGCCGAAGCCTCGCGCTCGGCGAGCGGCACGGCCGACAGGCCCCGGCTGCTGCGCACGCAGGTCGGCGCCGAGGAGATCGCCGAGGTCGTCTCCCGCGCCACCGGCATCCCGGTGAGCAAGATGATGCAGGGCGAGCGCGAGAAGCTGATCAACATGGAGTCGTACCTGCACCGGCGCGTCGTCGGCCAGGACGAAGCGGTGCGCCTGGTGTCCGACGCGATCCGGCGCTCGCGCGCAGGGCTGGCCGATCCGCGCCGCCCGTACGGCTCGTTCCTGTTCCTCGGGCCCACCGGCGTGGGCAAGACCGAACTGTGCAAGGCGCTCGCCGAGTTCCTGTTCGACGGCGAAGACCACCTGATCCGCATCGACATGAGCGAGTTCATGGAGAAGCATTCGGTGGCGCGACTGATCGGCGCGCCGCCGGGCTACGTCGGCTACGAGGAGGGCGGGTATCTCACCGAGGCCGTGCGCAGGAAGCCGTACAGCGTGATCCTCTTCGACGAAGTCGAGAAGGCGCACCCCGACGTCTTCGGCGTGCTGTTGCAGGTGCTCGACGACGGACGGCTCACCGACGGCCAGGGCCGCACGGTCGACTTTCGCAACACCGTCGTCGTGATGACGTCGAACCTCGGCTCGCACGAGATCCAGCGCCTGTCCGCCGACGCGAAGCTCAACGACCCCGACGTCATCAAGGACGCGGTGATGGTCGAGGTGCGCGCGCACTTCCGCCCCGAATTCATCAACCGCATCGACGAGATCGTCGTCTTCCACGCGCTGGGCGCCGAGAACATCGCCGCGATCGCGAAGATCCAGCTCGAAGGATTGCGCAGGCGGTTGGCCGATCGCGACATGGGCCTGGAAGTGACCGACAAGGCGCTCGCCGAGATCGCGAAGGTGGGCTTCGATCCGCTCTATGGCGCGCGGCCGCTGAAGCGCGCGATCCAGCAGAAGATCGAGAATCCGATTTCGCGGATGGTGCTCGAAGGCAGCTTCGGCCCCGACGACGTGGTCGCGGTCGATTTCACGAACGGCGAGTTCAGCTTCGGGAAGAAGGCCGGCTGATCGGGGGCACCGGGGCGCTGCCCCGGTTCCGGCTCGTTCCGGTTGCCGCGCAGGGTCGCGCTGCGAAATACAGCGTTTCCGCCTGCGAAACCTTTTGCGCAGTCGGAAGTGCTGCGTGATGCAGCGCGCTGCCCGTCGACTCGGGCGTTGCGCTGCCTCGGTCCGGGTCCACGGCTTCCCCGGGTGGCGCGCCGCCTGGCTCCCGGATCACCGTCAGCCCGGCCGCCACGCTGCCCACCGCATCGACCATCGTCACCGTGATCCGGTTCGCACCGGGCGCCAGGGGAATCGCGCTGCTGCTCCACGTGAGCCGATCGGCCGGGCAGTCCCACAGCGCGTGCACGGCGCCGTGCGTCCCGTTCGTGTCGTTCGTCCAGGCCATCGAGAAGGTTCCGGGGCGGCACGTGACGAGCGGCTGTGAAACGGTGCCGCCGCTGCGCACCGACCCGGCCGGCAGCGCGGCTTCGCCGCTCAGTACGACGACCGGGCCTGCCGCGAGCGGCGCAGGCGCGTCGAACGAAACGAAGAGGCGCAGTTCGACGCCGCTGCCGCAGGCGGCGAGCAGCGCGAGGCAGGCAACGAGAACTGCGCTTTTCATCGGCGCATCCTTGCATCGGCGCCACTGCGGGCGCGGCCGCGCCTGGTCTGATTGCGTGCGGGACAGCCCGACGAGCCCGGCGCAGCGAAAGTCTGCACCGGAGAACCGCTACATGGTCAATCGCAGGATTTCACTCGCGATCTTGTCGAAGCACGGGCCCAGCGCCGCGGCGTTCTGCGCCCAGCAGTACATCCCTTCCGGCTGGTTCGGGTCGTAGGTCGACAGGTCGGGCGTGTTGGCGAGTCGCTTCAGGATGGTCTCGCCTTTCTCGGCGGCTGCCGTGTAGCCGCAGTTCCCGCCGCTGAACGAAGTCTCGAGCGTCTGCAAAGCGTCGCCGAGGCCGACGGTATAGACGCGGATCTCCTGTGTGCGCGCGGTATCGGCGACGTTTTCGAGCATGTTCCGCGCCGCCCGGTTCATGTTGCAGTAGGTGTTTCCGTACGGGAAACCGGCCACCGCACTGCCCAGCCCGTTCACCGCCGGACTGGGCGCGTTCGTCAACGTTCGCCGCCCGCTGAGCGGGATCGTCCCGAAGCCGGTCGCCGGCAGGTGCGTGATCGGCTGGTCGTGCACGCGGGCCGATGAAGGAGGCGTTGGCGCAGGCGCCGGCGTGATGTGGACGTATCGCTGCGTCGTGCCGGCGCGCTGGTCGGATGGGTAGACGCCGCAGGGATACGCATTGCTGCTGCTGCTGCTGGTACTGCATCGGTACGTGTAGTTCGTTCCGCCGACGCGATAGTTGCCGCTGTGCGTGGTGTTCGCCGTTTCCGAATAGAGGTTGCCGTCGACCGCGTCGAAGACGCCCTGTCGATAGAACCGTCCGCGGACCAGGTTCGGTGCTCCGTCGCTGAAAAACAGGATCACGCGCAGACTCGAGCGAAGCGCCGTCGGTATGGCGTTCAGCTCGTCGAGCGCGATGCGCATGCCTTCGGCCGACGCGGTGGCCCCTTCGGCGACCAGCGCATTGATCTTGCCGACGATCCGGGTACGGTTGAATCCACGCGCCGAAGTCTTGTCGATCGGCTCGTCCAGCAGCGCACCCGAGGCGAAGGTCACGAGGCCGAGACGGTCGCCGTTCGCCCCGGCGGCGAACCTGCCGACGAAATTGTTCACCGCTGCACTCTTCAACGTACCGAAGGCCGATGCCGGATTGCGTAACGACCCCGAGGTGTCCATCACCAGCACCACGTCCAGGTCGCGCCGGATCGCCTCCCCGGCCGCGGCGGGAGAAACGACGGGATCGCTGCCGAGCACGCGCAGGAACGTCGTCGGCATGTCCGCCGTGGCCGTCACGTTGATCCGCCAGTAGCCGGTGGCCTCGTGTACGGCCGTGATCGTCGGATTCGACGGCGTCGAACCGAGGAAGCCGTTCGGATAATTCATGCGGAAGAAGCGAAGGCCGGTGGCCTGCGCGTTCGCCAGTCGAGCCGCGTCGTCCTCGCCGACGGCGAGAGCGCGCGCCGCGGCGATCGCGGTGGCGTCCACCGCAGCGTTCAGCCGCGCCTTCACGCCATAGGCGCGGCCCGAATCGATCGCAAGTCCGACCGCGCCGATCAGTACCGCGAGCGACAGGCCGACGATGATCAATACCTGGCCACGTTGACGCTTCGGCGGGCGACGATGAAGACGCTCGTGCATCGGACTTTCCTCGATACCGTGTCGAAGCATCGCTTCACAGGATGGTGAGCGAATACAGGCGCGGAAGCGTCTGGACGACGTAGCGTGTGAGCATCGTGTAGTCGTACAGGCTTTCCACCGCGTAGACCGTCTCGCCCTCGTTCAGCTGCACGCCGTCGGGCAGCGGCACGATCTGCGTGCCGGCGGGCGTGCATTTGCCGCCCGACCAGCTGCCGACGCAGGTCACGAGCTGGCTGCCGAGGGAGAACTTGCCGCCCGAGGTCGGGCGGTATTGCGCGACCAGCTTCGCTGATCCGTTGCGCTGGCCGATCAGCTGGGTGATGTACATCATCCCATCGGCGTTCATCCGCATCGGCGTGGCGGTGTCCATCAGCGCCTTGAGAATGTAGCTCGGGTCTTCGGTGGTCCGTGCCGCCAGGTTCGCGCCTTCGCGCGTGACGTGCACCAGGACGTTGTTGAACTGGATCGCGCGCGCGAAGTCGATGACGCCGAGCACGAGCAGCAGCAGCACGGGCAGCACGAGCGCGAGTTCCACGGCGGCCACGCCGCGCGCATTCCGGCGTCGCGGACGTGGTCGTCCGGCGCCGGCGCGTACGGCACGGATGCCGCGTGTCGGTGTTCTCATCGCCATTGCTCGTTCTTCATCGTCGCGGCCACCTTGAACCGATATTCGCCGCCGGTCGCGTTGAAGAACGGCCGCACGAACGGGGTGAGCGCCGCCACGTTGCTTTCGACCTCGACCACGATCAATTGACCCGCGCCGTAGCACGAGCCGCTTCCGAGCGTAACGGCGTTTCCCAGCGCATCGATCGTCTTGAAGACGATCGTCGATCGGGTTCGGTCGAACAGCCCCCACGACTGCTCGCGAATCTTCTGTTCCACCGCCGCGCAACGATCGCCCGGTCGGTCCGCGGGCGCCAGGTCGGCGCGGCCGACGACCGCGTAGCGCGCGCCTTCGCGCACCGCGTGCTGCATCGACAGATTGGCGAAGAACAGGTACGACCAGTCGATGATCGAAAACAGCACCGAGAAGAAAAGCAGCGCGACCAGGCCGAATTCGACCGCCGCGACTCCGGCCTGCCTGTGCTTCGCTGGTCGCTGTGAACGCTTCATTCGGCGCGGCTCGTCGATCGGTTGACTGGTTCTTCGTGCGAAGTCGTTTCGCGGCTCGCGGGCGTCTCTCGAATTCCGATGAACGGTCGTCGCCCGCTTCACCGTGCGGCATTTTTCACCACATCGCAGGCGCGGAAAGTGAAAAAGTGCCGGCACGAAGCGTCGCCGATCGGCGCTCCGTGACGAAAGTCATCGCTGAAGCGTCATCCCCGAAACCAGAATGCCGTCAATCCCCGCCCGACGAACGGCGCGGGGCCGATTACCCGATCGCTCGCGGAACGCGGCGACGGGCAAACAAGGGTGCCGTCCCCGTCGACGGCTCGTTACGTCGCCCTGACCGGCGGCTTTTGTTCGGAGAGCATCGAGATGAGTCGTTTCATTCAGGCAGCGAAAGAATTCGCCCGCGACGAGGAAGGCGTTACGGCGATCGAGTATGGGTTGATTGCGTTTTTGATCGCCGTAGCGATCGTCGGAACGGTCACCGCGTTGGGGGGTCGCCTCAATACGGTTTTCACCGCGATCCGTACTGCGCTTGGCGGTTGATACTCGAGTGGACAAACCGGTCGGTTCCATGGTCGGGATTCGTATCGCCTGGTCGGAGAGTCGATCGGTCCAACTTTGGAGCGGCCAGGTAGGCACCGCAGCCTCCTGTGAAGCCGAAGGGAGCGTCACTTGAGCTCGGCTGCGCTGTGCGGCTTTCTTCAGCAGGCGGCACCTTGGATGGTGCGCGGCCTGTTGTCGTTGCTACTCGTGTCGGTATGCATTTTTGACGTGCGTGCTCGACGCGTTCCGAATCGTCTATTGCTGGCTGGAATGCTTGCGGCACTCGTCTGGCACGGATCAGCACCGGCCGGCGCGGGTCTCTTTCACCCCGCCTCGCCAGGCGCGCTCGGCCCCGTATCCGCGCTCACCGGCGCCGCCGCAGCCTTCGCAGGCTTCCTGCTGCTGCATCTCATGCGCACGATGGGCGCCGGCGACGTGAAACTGATGGCGATGCTCGGCGCCTTCTTCGGTCTCGAAGCGCTGCCGACGTTGGTGCTTCTGGTCTTCTTGGCCGGCGGCGTGCTTGTTGCCGTTCGCCTGTTCGACACGGCACGGCGGCGCGCCGTCTTCGCCAACCTGCGCCTGATCGTGTTCGCCCGCCTGGCCACCTTCGCCGGCGGCGCCGGCCCGCAGTTCGATCCGCGCACCGACAGCGCCGATCGCCTTCCTTTCGCGTTGGCGATCACCGGCGGGGCGTTGCTGCTTGCCGTTCTGCAACTCTCGGGTGCCGTAGCGTGAACGTCGCCGCGTCCGCTGTCCGGCACCCGCTGCCGGTCGAGGGCATCCTCCCACCCGTTTCGCTCGAGGCCACCGGCCTGTCCGGCCCGTTGCTCGTCGATCTGGTGCTCAAGCATCTGCAACGCAGCGGCGATACCTCGATCGCGGAACTGGGCGCGGCAATCGCGCTGCCGCTGCCGTTGCTCGACAAGCTGCTCGGCCTCCTGCGCGAGGAGCGCTGCGTCGAGGTGCCGCGACGCGGCAGTTTCGACGCCGAGGTGCGCTACGCGCTGACCGACGCGGGTCGCGCGCGCGCCGACGATGCGCTGCACAGGAACCAGTACGCGGGTCCCGCGCCGGTGTCGCTCGCCGAGTACGTGGCGCAGGTCGACCGCCAGCGGTTGTCGGGCGCGCGCATCGCGCCGGCGCGGCTGGCCGAAGCGCTGCGTCCGCTGGTGTTGCCGCCCGCGCTGCTGACCACGCTGGGCGCGGCGGTCAATTCGCAGCGTTCGTTGTTTCTCTACGGCGCCAGCGGCACCGGCAAGACCTGGCTCGCCGAGCATCTGGTCGAAGCGATCGAGGGCGCGATCTGGGTGCCGCACGCGATCGAGGTCGACGGCGAAATCATCCAGGTCTTCGACCCGGTCGTGCATCGCCGGATCGACGTCGCCACGATGGGCGGCTCGCTCGATCGCGCACGACAGCCCGATGCGCGCTGGGTGTTGTGCCGGCGTCCGGCGGTGAAGCTCGGCGGCGAGATGACGCTGGCGATGATGGACCTCGAGCGCGACCCGGTCACGCGCTTCTACAAGGCGCCGGCGCAGCTTCGCGCCAACAACGGGGCGCTGGTGATCGACGATCTCGGCCGCCAGCGTAGCCCGGTGCACGCAATCCTGAATCGCTGGATCGTGCCGCTGGACCGGCACGTCGACCATCTGTCGCTGCACACCGGGACGAGTTTTCGCGTGCCCTTCGACATGCTGCTGGTTTTTTCGTCGAACTGCTCGCCGGCCAGCCTCGACGATCCGGCCTTCGTTCGCCGTCTCGGATACAAGCTTCGGCTCGACGCGCTCGACGAGCCGTCGTACCGGTCGGTGTTCCGGCAGGCCTGCGAGCGCGCCGGCGTGCCGTACGACGCGACGGCGGCGGACTATCTGGTGCACGAGCTGCACGGCGGCAGCGGCACGCCGTTGCTGCCCGCCTATCCGCTCGACTTGGTGCTGATGGTGCGCGATCGCGCAGCCTACGAAGGCGACGAAGTGCAACTGACGCCACAGGCGCTGCGCTGGGCGTGGGCGCTGTATTTCGCGGCCGAAGACGCCGGGAAGGGCCAGCGAGCCGACGCGCGTTCACACGACGAGCGTCGCGGAAGTCACAGGGGAGTGAAATGAAGAGTACACGGGCCGTGATCATGTTGCTGTTGTCGCTCGTCGCCGGCCTTGCCGCGATGGTGCTGGCGGCGCGCTGGTTGAACGAACAGAGCACGTCGAAGACCGAAACGCAGGTCGTCGTCGCTGCGCACGACGTCGAACTGGGTCAGCCGCTGAACGCGTCGATGGTGTCGCTCGTGGCGTGGCCGACGGGCTCGGTGCCGAGCGGCTCGTTCGCGAAGATCGAGGCGATCGACGGGCGGGTGCTGCGCACGCAACTGCTGCGCGGCGAACCCGTGCTCGAGGCCAAGCTCGCGCCGGTGGGAACGAAGGGCGGCCTGTCGGCGGTCATCGAGCAGGGGCGGCGCGCGATCACGGTCAAGGTCAACGAGGTCGTCGGCGTTGCCGGTTTCGCATTGCCCGGCAATTACGTCGACGTACTCGTGAACACCGCCGACGACCGCGATCGCCCGGTGTCGAAGATCGTTCTCGAACGCATTCTGGTGCTCGCGGTGGCGCAGGAAGCGAGCCGCGACGACACCAAGCCGCGCGTCGTCAATGCGGTCACGCTCGAAGTCACGCCCGGGCAGGCCGAGCGCATCGACCTGGCGCGCAGCGTCGGCACGCTGTCGCTGGTCCTGCGCAACCAGGTCGACCAGGTCCAGGCGCGCACCGACGGCATTCGCAAGGCCGATCTGCTCGGCGACGCGCCGGTGACTTCCGCGGCACCGGTTGCCTCGGCGTCCGCGCAGGCCGCCACCGCGCCGCCAGCCCGCGCGGCAGTGCGCCCGGCGCCACGTCGCGCGGCAGCACCGGCCAGGGAAGTCTCCCGCGTCGAAGTCATTCGCGGCGTGCAGCGTTCCGTTGCCGATCTTTGAACGGGAACCGGTGAAAATGAACATGAACAGGACAGCGTTCGCGCTGGCGCTCGCAACCTTCGCCGGTGCCGCGTGCAGCGCTCCGCAGGCCGCGCCCCGCGCGCCGACCGTGATCAAGGGAACGGTGGCGACGCCTGCGTCGTCATCGACGCGGCCGGTGTTCACGCCGCGCACGCCGGTCGTTCCCGACGGCAACCTGCCCACCGAGATCGGCCCGGCGATGGACCTGGTGGTGGGCAAGTCCACGCTGTTGCGCCTGCCGGCACCGATCGAACGCATCTCGGTCGGCAACCCCGCGGTCGCCGACGTGACGCTGATCAGCGCGCGCGAGCTCTATCTGCTCGGCAAGACCTTCGGCTCGACCAACGTGATCATGTGGGGGCGCAACGGGCCGACGACGATCATCGACGTTTCGGTCAGTGCCGACGCCACCGCGCTCGGACAGCGCATTCGCACGCTGCTGCCGGGCGAGAACATCGAAGTGCGCGCCGCAACGGATTCGCTCGTGCTCACCGGTCTCGTGTCCAGCGCGATGAAGGCCGCGCAGGCGGTGGAGATCGCCGAATCGTTCGTGCGCGCGTATTCGCGCGGCCTGCAACTGCAGGTGACGGCGGGCGACCAGGTCGCGCAGCAGGGCCAGGCGATCGCGGTCACGCAGGCGGCGATGACCGGAGGAACCGGCGGCGGCAGGTCGCTGGCACCGAAGGTGATCAACATGCTGCGCGTCGCGCAACCGCAGCAGGTCATGCTCGAAGTGAAAGTGGCCGAGGTGTCGAAGAACCTGCTCGACAAGCTCGGCGTGGGGATCGACGCGACGCGCACGAACGGAAGCTGGAGCTATTCGATCCTGAGCGACCTGCTCACCGATTCGGCCACGGTGCTGGGCGCGACATCGCGCAGCGGCGACAAGGCGCTGCTCGATGCCGAGCGTCGCGACGGCCTGATCAAGGTGCTCGCCGAGCCGAACATCGTCGCGATCAGCGGGCAGGAAGCGAGTTTTCTCGCCGGCGGCAAGATCTTCATTCCGGTGGTCGTCCCGAGCGGCACGGGAATCACGTCGATCACGCTCGAGGAAAAGGAGTTCGGCGTCGGGCTGAAGTTCACGCCGGTGGTGCTCGACGGCGGTCGCATTCACCTGAAGGTGGCGCCCGAAGTGTCCGAGTTGTCGAAGACCGGCTCGCCGTTCACCAACATCAACGGCGTCACGACGATCCTGCCGAGCATCACCACGCGTCGCGCACAGACCGCCGTGCAGTTGATGGACGGGCAAAGCCTGGCGATCGCCGGGCTGATCAAGAACAACGCCACCGAGACGGTGAGCCGGCTGCCCGTGCTCGGCGAACTGCCGGTGCTCGGTGCGCTGTTTCGCAGCAGCGAGTTCCAGACCGACCGCAGCGAGTTGATGTTCCTGATCACCCCGCGCCTGGTCAAGCCGATCGGCCCCGACGTTGCGCTGCCCACCGACGCGTTCACGCCGCCGTCGCGCGGGGAGTTCTTCCTGGGCGGGCGCCTGGAGGGCAGCGGCAATGCCGATGTGCCGCCCGATCGCGCACCCGGCGTGAATTCGATGCCCGCGTCCGGGAGCGATGTCCCGGGTTCGGGTACCGCCGGCTTTCGGATGGACTGACGGAGAACGACGAACATGAACACCCGATCCGGACGCGCGGCGATGCTCGCGGTTCCGCTGCTGATGATCCTGCTGGCGGGTTGCGCCGAGTCTCCGGTACACACGCGCGAACTCGATACGCGTTTCGGCGACGCAGTGCGGCAGGCGCGGGCGCGGCAGACGCTGAACCCCGAAGCTTCGCGCAACACCGACCCGGTGAGCGGCATCGACGGCGTCGCTGCGCAGCACGCAATCGAGGAATACCAGAAGAGCTTCCGCGAACCGCCGCCGAGCTTCAACGTGCTGGGCATCGGCGGCGCCACGGCGTCGCCGTGAGCGGCCGCGCTGCGTCTGCGCCTGGCAGGCAGTCAACGGCGATTCGAGGCAGTACCGGATGACACTCAAGCTCACATTGTTCGCCCCGACCTCCGACGGGCTCGCGCAGCTGGCAGCGCAACTGCCGCAAGCCGATTCGTCGGTCGGCGTCTCTTCGACGCTCGGCCGGGTCGCCGATCTCGCCGGCGAAATCGAGCGCGGACGACCGGACCTGGTCGTTGCCGATCTCCCGCCGCTCGGCGACGGCGAATTGCGGCGCATCGAGACGGCGCTGAACTCGTCGCCGGCCACGTCGGTCATCGTTCTTTCGCCCGAGCGCTCGCCGGAATACCTGCTGCAGGTGATGCGCAGCGGCGTGCGGGAAATCGTCCCGACGCCGCTGGTCGACGGCGAACTGAGGGCGGCCTACGCGCGCCAGATCGAGCGCCTGGCCGCTCGCCGCGGCGGCGCCCGCAAGGCACGCGTGCTCGCGTTCCTGCCGGCCAAGGGCGGCAGCGGCTCGACCTTCCTGTCGACCAACCTCGCGTACGTGCTCGCCTCGCGCGGCCAGCGCGTCGCGCTGATCGACCTGAACCTGCACTTCGGCGACGCTGCGTTGTTCCTGACCGAGGCTCGTCCGGCGACCACGATCGCCGATCTCGCGCGCGACCTGTCGCGGCTGGATCCGACCTTTCTCGAATCGAGCATGATGCAGGTCGCGCCGAACCTGCACGTGCTCGCTGCGCCCGATACGCCGGAGGGCGCGATGGACGTCACGCCCGCCTCGGTCGAGCGGATTCTCGCGGCGGCGCGCGAGCGCTTCGACTTCGTGCTGCTCGACATGGGCCGCCTGCTCGACGGCGCCGCGGTGCGCGCGCTCGACCAGGCCGATGCGCTGTACCTGACGGTGCAGTTGACGCTGCCCTTCATTCACGATGCCCGCCGGCTCCTCACGCTGCTGACCACGCTCGGCTACGCGCGCGACAAGCTGCACGTGATCGTCAACCGCTGGGAAAAAGGCGGCGAGATCACGTCGGCCGACGTGCGGACGGCGCTCGGCACGCCGGTCGACATCGAGGTGCCGAACAGCTTCGCCGCCGTGGCGCACGCAATCAATCACGGCGTACCGATCCTGAAGAGCGCTCCGCGCGACCCCGTCTCCCGGGCCCTGCTCGCGCTCGCCGACCGGCTGGCGCCGCAGGAGACCGTGCGCAAGCGCGGCTGGTTCGGCTTGTCCCTGTGAGGTGGGCGAGATGTCGCTTCGCGAAAGACTGACCACGATCCAGCTGTCGCAGCCGGGCGCCGGCGCATCCGCGCTGGCTGCCGACAGTGCCGCGTACCGTGCCTTGCGCACCGATCTGCACGCGCAGTTGCTCGATCGCGTCGACGTGGAGGTGATGGGCAGGATGGCGCCCGAGCGCCTGCGCGAGGAACTGCGCATCCTGGTGGAACGGCTGATCGGCGAATCCGGTTCGGCGCTGAATGCCGCCGAGCGCAAGCAGATCGTCGTCGACATCCAGAACGAGATCATGGGCCTGGGCCCGATCGAGCCGCTGCTCGCGGACCCCACCGTCTCGGACATCCTGGTCAATACCCACAAGTCGGTCTACGTCGAGCGCGACGGACGACTCGAGCAGACGTCGATCCGCTTCGACAGCGACGAGCACCTGATGAAGGTGATCGACAAGATCGTCTCGCGCATCGGTCGCCGCGTCGACGAATCCAGTCCGATGGTCGATGCACGCCTGCCCGACGGCTCGCGCGTGAACGCGATCATCCCGCCGCTGGCGATCGACGGGCCGCTGCTGTCGATACGGCGCTTCGCGGTCGTGCCGCTGAAAGTGGACGATCTCGTGCGCAACCGATCGTTGCCGCCGGAGGTCGCAACGCTGCTCGGCGGCATGGTCAAGGCGAAGTTGAACGTGCTGATTTCCGGCGGCACCGGCTCGGGCAAGACGACGCTGCTCAACGTGCTGTCGAGCTTCATTCCGGCGAGCGAGCGCATCGTCACGATCGAGGATGCGGCCGAACTGCAACTGCAGCAGCCGCACGTCGTGCGCCTGGAAACGCGCCCGCCGAACATCGAGGGCAAGGGAGAGGTCACGCAGCGCGCCCTCGTGCGCAACAGCCTGCGCATGCGCCCGGACCGGATCATCATCGGCGAGGTGCGCGGCGCGGAGACGCTCGACATGCTGCAGGCGATGAACACCGGCCACGAGGGATCGATGGCGACGGTGCACGCCAATACGCCGCGCGATGCACTCACCCGCGTGGAGAACATGCTCGGCATGGCCGGCCTGCAGCTGACGCAGAAGGCGATGCGCCAGCAGATCGCATCGGCGCTCACCGCGGTGCTGCAGGTCGCGCGCCTGAGCGACGGCAAGCGAAAGATCGTGAGCCTGTCGGAGATCACCGGCATGGAGGGCGACGTGATCACGATGCAGGAGATCTTCGTGTTCCGCCAGACCGGCGTCGGCCCCGACGGCCAGGTGCTCGGTCGCTTCCACGCCACCGGCGTGCGGCCGAAGTTCGTCGAACGACTGCTGGTGCGCGGCGTCGAGTTGCCCGGCGACATGTTCGATCCGGGGCGCGTCTACGAATGAGCGCCCGAGCGGCCTCGAAACGATGACGGGAGCGACGATGGACTGGGGCTTCACGATCTTCCTGCTGGCCGGCTTCCTGGCGGTGGTGCTGCTGCTCGAAGGCGCGTTCCTTCTGTGGCGCGACACCGGCAGCTCCGAAGTGCGACGACTCGAGCGGCGCCTGCGCGCGCTGCATGCCGGCGGCCACGGCATCGAGGCGTCGTCGCTGATCAAGGCGCGTGAAGCCGATCGCGTCGGTGCGATCGGCAAGCTGCTGCTGGCGCTGCCGCGCGTCGCGAGCCTCGAGAAGATGCTGCAGCAGGCCGGCATCGTGATGAAGACGTCGCGCTTCCTGGCCACGGCCGCGATGCTGATGGCGGCGGTGTTTCTCGTGCTGCTCGCGTTGCGCCAGCCGCTGTGGCTTGCCGCGATGCTCGGCCTGGGTTCGGTACTGGTGCCGGTCCTGTGGCTGAGCCGGGCGCGCAACCGGCGCCTGAAGCGGCTCGAAGCGCAGCTGCCCGATGCGGTCGAACTGATCGCGCGCGCGCTGCGCGCCGGACATGCGTTCCCGACTTCGCTGCAGATGGTCTCGGAGGAGTTGCCCGACCCGCTCGGCGAGGAGTTCGCGCTGGTCTTCGAGGAGGTCAACTACGGCCTGCCGGTCTCCGACGCGATGCTCAACCTGGCCGCTCGCGTGCCGGTCGACGACCTGCGCTTCTTCGCCGTCGCGGTGGTGCTGCAACGAGAAACCGGCGGCAACCTGGCCGAGATCCTCGACAACATCAGCCAGCTGATCCGCGAGCGGTTCAAGCTCTACGGCACCGTGCGGGTGCTCAGCGCCGAGGGGCGGGCGTCGGCGTGGGTGATGACCCTGCTGCCTTTCGTCGCCGCGCTTGCGCTCAACCTGGTCAGCCCCGGCTTCATGGAAGTCCTCTGGAAAGACCCGGCCGGGATCAAGCTGATCCTGATGGCTGCGATCGCCATGGTCATCGGCATCTTCTGGCTTTGGCGCATCGTGCAGATCAGGGTCTGAACCGGCATGCAAACGAATACGCTTTACCTGGCGCTGGGTGCGATTTTCATCGCGGTCTCCGGCTTCGTCTACGGCCTGGCCGGGCTGCTCGGACGCGGACGGGGCGTGCGCGAACGGCTGCAGGACGTCGGCGGGCGCAGCGCGCTCGAAGGCGCGGTCGAAATGCCGAAATGGCGTGCGCGACTGGCCAGGGCGGCCGGTCCGATGGCCCGACTCGCGACCCCGAAGGAAGACGAGGAGATCGGCCGGATTCGCGCGAAATTCATGAGTGCCGGATTTCGCGACGAATCGGCGCCGGTGCTGTATTTCGGCGCGAAGGCGCTGCTGGCGATCGCGCTTCCGCTGCTCGTGCTCTTCTTCGTCGACCTGCGCGCATGGAAGGGCAACCTGCCGATGCTCGGCCTGCTGGGTGCTGCCGCCTTCGGCTACTACCTGCCGAACGCGATCCTCGCGCGGCTCACCGAGATCCGCCAGCGCGAGCTGTTCGAGGCCTTCCCGGATGCACTGGATCTTCTGATCGTCTGCGTGGAATCGGGACTGTCGCTCGATGCGGCGATCGCGCGCACCGCCTCCGAGATCCACGTTCGCAGCACGAATCTGGCCGAAGAGCTCACGCTCGTGGGAATGGAGTTGCGCCTCGGGGCGACCCGCGAGCGCGCGCTGCGCAACCTCGCTACCCGAACGGGCCTGGACGAGATCGCGAGTTTCGTCGCGATGATGCTGCAGGCCGACCGCTTCGGCACGAGCATCGGCGATTCCATGCGTGTGCAGGCCGACTCACTGCGCGTGCGCCGCCGCCAGCGTGCCGAAGAACAGGCCGCGAAGATCCCGTTGAAGATGCTCTTCCCGCTGATCTTCTGCATTTTCCCCTCGCTGCTGCTCGTGCTGATGGGGCCGGCAATGATCCAGATCTACCGGATTCTGCTGCCGACGATGGCGGGCGGCGGGTAGGCAGTCCGGCGGGCGGCGAAGCGGCGCGCGGAGTCGGATCGCCAGAGAACGAGAAGAGGGACGCGATGAACTACAGCCCGTATCGACACTTGCTCGGGGCTTGCGCCGTCAGCCTGGTCACCGGCTGTGCCACGACCGTCGACCGTGTCGCGCTCGATGCCGGCAACACGTTGATCGAACCGGTCTATCGCGTGCAGCAACCCGCCGGCACCGCGGCCGGTCAGTATGCGGTCGGTCGGCTGGACCTCGCCGAAGGTCGCATCGACGCGGCGATCCGCCGCTTTCGCGCGGCGCTGAAGCTCGATCCCGTTTTTGTCGAAGCCCATAACGGGCTCGGTGTCGCCTACGGGCACCAGGGCCGGTTCGCCGAGGCGACCGACGCCTTTCGCCGGGCGCTCGCGTCGGGTCCGGCGTCGGCGCATGTTCTGAGCAACCTCGGCTATGCGCAGATGCGGGTCGGCGACCTGCACGAGGCGTGGGAGTCCTTTGTGCGTGCGGTCGAACTCGATCCGAAGAATCGGCGTACGCTCGAAAACGTCCGCGCTCTGGTGAGCCTGCAGCGGCGCAAGGCCGCGGCGGTTGCGCACGCCGCGGCGCCATCGACCGGAGAGCGTGCCGCCGCTTCGGCTGCCGCCGCATCGGACGCGGTCGCCGCGAACGGCGTTGTCGTGAGCGCCATACCGGTGCGCCTCGCGGGACCGGAGCAGGGCGCCACGGAGGAAGCAGCGGATCGGCGTTCCGCGGGTTCCGATTCTGCGATCAGCGTGGTCCTCGCACGTGCGCAGTCCCTCGCGGCCTCGTTCGTTGCCGCGACGAAGCCGCAGGACTACGAGGTCGTGCCGGTGAATCCGAACCAAGCGAAACTGGTTCAGGTCGCACCGAACGTCTTCGACCTGCGCGCCGGAACCGACTCGCGCGAGGAGGAACGCGCGACGGCCCGCGCGGCGGTCGACGCGCCGGTGCCGCCGTCGAGGTCGGGCGCGGCCGCGCCAGTGCAGCTCGCGCTTGGCGCAGTCACGCACTTCGAAGTGAGCAATGGCGCAGGCATCGACCACCTTGCCGGTCGCACCGCGCAACGACTCGGACGGCTCGGTGCGAAGGTGAGGCACGTCACGAACTACGAGACCTTCGATCGCAAGCGCACCGAGATCCACTATCTCGGCGGATTCGCCGAACAGGCGAAGCTGGTGCAGTCGGGCCTGCCGGTCGACGCTCGACTGGTGGCGGTCGAGCGCCTTCGTCCGGGCGTGAACGTGCGCCTGGTGGTGGGGCGCGACATCGCGACCGGGCATCTGGCCTGGTGGCGCAAGAACCTCGACCTGGCGCGCGACGGCGGATCAGCGGGCGCCCGCGGCGACGGCTGACGACCGGCCTCTTTCGGGTGCGACCAGCGCCGACTCGAGCAGTCGCACCAGCGTCGTCAGCGTCCGGTTCGCGCTCGTCGCCACCCCCAGGGCGTCGCCGCGCCGGGCAACGTATCCGTTCAGCGAGTCGATCTCGGTGCGTCGCCCGTTGTCCAGGTCCTGCGCCATCGACGAGTTCGCCTCGCGCATCGCCGCGCCGAGCCGCATGGCCGCTTCGTACTGGGCATCGACGTCGGCGAGCGCTATGCCGTCGGCGTGTGCCACCGCCACGCACTCCGTGATCGTCGCGCGCATCAGCGCACGCACGTCCGCGTCGTCGACCATCGGTCCGTACGGCGAACGGCCGAGTGCCGAGATTGCATTGAAGGCGCAGTTGGCGACGAGCTTGTCCCACAGCGCGCTTCGCACGTCGGCCTCGAGGCGGCAGGCAACACCGGCCCGTTCGAAGAGCTGCGCGACGGCAAGCGCGCGCGGCGAAGGCGTCGCTGCCGGGCGCCGGGCGTCCTCCGACCGACTCCCGTACTCGCCGACGACCAGATCGCCGCGCCCCGAGTGGCGCAGGTGCCCGGGTCCGGCCATCGCCGCCGCAACGTAGACGACCGCGCCCAGCGCATCGATGCCGGCCGCCCGCATACGCTCGACGTTGTCGACGCCGTTCTGCAGGCTGACGACGATCGCGTCCTTTCCGAGCAACGGCGCGATCTGGCGGGCTGCGGCTTCGGTGTCGCGCGTCTTCACGCAGAAGAGCACGACGTCGGCCTCGCGCACCGCCTCCGGGCGCGTGTCGGCATCGATGCGCACGCGATGCTGCACGCCGCCGCTGTCGAAGAGCAGCCCGTCGCGGCGGACGACGTCCATGTGCGCGGCGCGTCCGATCAACGTGACGCGCGTGCCGGCCTCGGCAAGCTTCGCGCCGAAATAGCAGCCGACCGCACCGGCGCCGTAGACGACGACGCGTGGCGGCTGCCGATGCGCTTCGAGAGAGGGTGTCATGGCTCGAACTCCGGGAATCGGTGTCCCGATCTTAGTGCCGTCGCCGTTGCCCTCGTGGACCCGGTGCTTCGGCACCGGGGCGCACGGCGCCCGCGCAGACACCGATTTGCGACGGGACGACGCGGTAGCGGGCCGGCGGTCTTATCATCCATCCCTCGCGCCACGTCCGCGACCCTCCTCCCGAACGCCCGAAGGCCCCGATCCATGCAATTCCGTTTCCCCATCGTCATCATCGACGAGGACTGGCGCGCCGATTCCGCCAGCGGCCTGGGCATCCGTGCGCTGGCCAAGGCGATCGAGGAGCAGCGCTGGGAGGTGGTGGGCGGCTTCACCTACACCGACGTGTCGATGGTCGCCAACCAGGCCGCGCGCGCTTCGGCCTTCATCGTCTCCATCGACGACGAGGAACTGGGCGAGGACGCCACCACCGAGCCGGCGGCGGTCACCGAACTGCGCAAGTTCATCGCCGAGACGCGTCGGCGCAACGCCGACATCCCGATCTTCCTGTTCGGCGAAACGCGCACTTCGCAGCATCTGCCGAACGAGATCCTGCGCGAGCTGCACGGCTTCATCCACATGTTCGAGGACACGCCCGAGTTCGTCGCGCGCTACATTATCCGCGAGGCGACGAACTACCTGAACTCGCTGGCGCCGCCGTTCTTCAAGGCGCTGGTGAACTACGCGCACGACGGCTCGTACTCGTGGCACTGCCCGGGCCACTCGGGCGGCGTCGCCTTCCTGAAGAGCCCGGTGGGACAGATGTTCCACCAGTTCTTCGGCGAGAACATGCTGCGCGCCGACGTGTGCAATGCGGTGGACGAACTCGGGCAACTGCTCGATCACACCGGGCCGGTGGCGGCGTCCGAGCGAAACGCGGCGCGCATCTTCAGCACCGATCACCTGTTCTTCGTCACCAACGGCACGTCGACGTCGAACAAGATCGTCTGGCACGCCACGGTGGGCAACAACGACGTCGTGCTCGTCGATCGCAACTGCCACAAGTCGATCCTGCACGCGATCACGATGACCGGGACGATCCCGATCTTCCTGCAGCCCACGCGCAACCACCTCGGCATCATCGGACCGATACCGCTCGAGGAGTTCGAACCGGCCAACATCCAGCGCAAGATCGACGCGAACCCGCTGATCGCCGACAAGAGCGCGCGCCCGCGCGTGATGACGATCACGCAGTCGACCTACGACGGGGTCATCTACAACGTGGAGATGATCAAGCGCACGCTGGGCAACTACATCGAGAACCTGCACTTCGACGAAGCGTGGCTGCCGCACGCGGCGTTCCATCCGTTCTATCACGAGTTCCACGCGATCGGACCGAACCGGCCGCGCAGCGCCGACACGATGATCTTCTCGACGCAGTCCACGCACAAGCTGCTCGCCGGCCTGTCGCAGGCCTCGCAGATCCTCGTGCAGGACCCGATCAACCGAAAGCTCGACCGGCACCGCTTCAACGAAGCGTTCCTGATGCACACCTCCACCAGCCCGCAGTACGCGATCATCGCCTCGTGCGACGTCGCCGCGGCGATGATGGAGCCGCCCGGCGGCACCGCGCTGGTCGAGGAGTCGATCTTCGAGTCGCTCGAGTTCCGCCGCGCGATGCGCAAGGTCGACGACGAGTACGGCGCCGACTGGTGGTTCACCGTCTGGGGGCCGAAGGACCTCGTCGATGCGGGCATCGGCCGGCGCGAGAGCTGGTTTCTGCGTTCCAGCGACAAGTGGCACGGCTTCGGCAAGCTGGCGACGCACTTCACGATGCTCGACCCGATCAAGGCGACGATCGTCACGCCCGGCCTCGACATGAACGGCAAGTTCGCGCCGTCGGGCATCCCGGCGTCGATCGTCACCAAGTACCTCGCCGAGCACGGCGTCGTCGTCGAGAAGACCGGCCTGTACTCGTTCTTCGTGATGTTCACGATCGGCATCACGAAGGGACGCTGGAACACGCTGGTCACCGAACTGCAGCAGTTCAAGACCGACTACGACACGAACCAGCCGCTGTGGCGCGTGATGCCCGAGTTCGTGCAGGCGTATCCGGCCTACGAGCGCATCGGGCTGCGCGACCTCGCCTCGCAGATCCACGAACAGTATCGCCGCTACGGGATCGCGCGCGTCACCACCGAGATGTACCTGTCGAACATGCAGCCGGCGATGCGGCCCTCCGAAGCCTTCGAGTGCCTCGCGCACCGGCAGGTCGAGCGGGTGCCGATCGACGAGCTCGAAGGCCGCATCACGACGATGCTCGTCACGCCGTATCCGCCCGGCATCCCGTTGCTGATTCCGGGCGAACGCTTCAACAAGCCGATCGTCGAGTACCTGAAGTTCGCACGCGACTTCAATGCGCGCTTCCCCGGCTTCGAGACCGACGTGCACGGACTGGTCGTCGAGCTCGACGGCGGGATGATGCGGTACTACGTGGACTGCGTGCGCGACTGAGCGGTCGGTGCCTGCGCGCCTCAGGCGTCGATCGAACGCAGCGCCGGCGAAGGATCGACGTGCGCCAGGCGCGTGCCGGCCAGCACGTCGTGAAGCGCCCGGCGGTCGCGATCGACGAGCGTCCACGCGTACGGTGCGACGAGCAGCGCGTACAGCGCCGGGTGCAGGAAGCGGCCGGCGGCCAGCGCGCCGACCGCCAGCGACGCCGCCGCGGCGAAGCGCGCGAGCGCGCGCGCGATCGACACCGGGCCGCCGTCGCTCGTCTGCAGTTCCAGCGACATCGTCTTCATCGGCAGCGATCGGCGGCCTTCGCTCCAGAAGCCGGTGAAGTACACGGCGAGAACGCCGAGCGTGAACCACTGGAACGCCGTGCGCAGCGCCCCCGGATGGCCGCGGAACTGGGTGAGTGCCGAGAACGCGTAGTCGGCGAACCAGACGACACCGAACAGGATGATCGCCTCGTAGGCGAAACCCATGAACCGGCGCCACGGGTCGGCAGCCGGCGCGAGCGCGCGCTCCGACATCAGTAGACGACGCGCCGCGGACGCTGCACGGGCCTGCGGTTGCGCCGTGCGACTTCGGAAAGCGGCAGCGCCGCCTCCTTGGCCAGGCCCGTGCGCGCGCCTGCGTGGTGCGCGGCGGTGTTGCTGGTCGTGCCGCTGGTGCGCAGTACCGAGCGTTGCTCGGGCGTCATTTCGCGGTAGCGCTCCCACTGCGCCTGCCGCTCGTCGGGATCGAGGCGCCTGGCGAGCCGGTAGTTCTGGCGCGCGAGCCGGCGCTGCTCGGGCGTGAGCGCGGCCCATTCGCGAATCCGCCTGTCGACGCGTTCGCGTTGTTCGTCCGACATTTTCGGGACGCGTTCGGCGAGGATCAGCCAACTGCGCTTCTCGGGCGCCGACCAGCCGTTCCATTGCTGCTCGAAGGGCGCGAGCACGGCCTGCTGCTGGCCGTCGAGTTCGCTCCACAGCGGTTGCACCAAGGGCAGCAGCGAGGCGCGAGCCGCAGCGGGCGGCGCGTCGGCCGCCGGCGACGATGCGGGCGCCGCCGCCGTCAGAATCGCCGCGAGCGCAATCGCTGCCGGCATCCGGCGACCGCGTGCCGTCATTCCTCCCGTTCCCTTGCTTGCCACGTCGCGTTGCGCAGGTACACGCCGAAGCCGCGATCGGCGTAGGCCGAGATCGGGACCTCGTCGGTGAGCATCGCCGCATCGAGGTCGGCGAGGTCGTCGGCGCGCTGGTGCCTCTCCAGCACGGAGATGCCGAACAGGCCGGCGGCAACGACCGCGAGCGGAACGACGACGGCGGCGATGCGCCAGGCGAGCCGCGGCGCAGGCATGACGACGAGCCCGGCTTCGGGGCGATGTCCGGCGCGAAGCGCTTCGCCCGCCAGCCGCGGGTGTGCGTCGATGCGGGCGTGCGCGAGTGCGGCGGTGCGCGCCGCCGTCAGTCGACGGACGGCGTGATCCGGCAGACGGTCGACGGATTCGTCGAGTGCGCCGCGCACGACCCGGGCGAGTTCTCGTTCGGTCATTTTTCGATTCCGCGGGCAGCCAGGGCTGCGGCGAGCGAATGCGCTGCGCGCGAGCAGTGCGTCTTCACGCTTCCTTCCGAGCAGCCCATCACGAGCGCCGTTTCGGCAACGTTCAGATCCTCCCAGTAACGCAGCAGGAACGCTTCGCGTTGACGTCCCGGCAGGCGCGCGATCTCCTCGTCGAGAATCGCGCGCAACTGCGTGCGCTCGACCGACCGCGCGGTTTCGTCGGCATCGGTCCCGGCGTCGAGCGACTCGAGCGCCTGCGTCTCGCCGTTCTCGCCGTCGTCGTCGCCCTGCAGCGTCGACAGCGGCGTCGTCCACAGGTTGCGCACGCGCTGGCGCCGGAACTGGTCGGTGATCGCGTTCTGCAGGATGCGGTGAAAGAGCATCGGCAACTCCTGCGCCGGCCGCGTCCCGTAGCGGCTGGCCAGTCGCAGCATCGCGTCCTGCACGACGTCGAGCGCCGCGTCGCTGTCGCGCAGCGCGAACATCGCATGCTTGAACGCCCGGCGCTCGACCCCGGCGAGAAAGTCGGACAACTCCTGGCGGCTTGCCATTCGGGCCTTCGAGCGGCGCGATCCTCGACGAAAAAGACGCTGCGGATGCTAGCAGAAGGCGCGCCGCGGGCGCCTGGCGCGCCTTGACCGGCGGTGTTGCGCCGCAGTATTCTTTCAGGCTCATCCCTTCGCGCAACCTGCATCGGGTCGTCTTCACGAGAGGCGCGTCCGGCGCATCCGATCAAAACTCGCGGGCCCCGTGTCGAGGCCTGCGTCGTGGCACCGGAAGCTTCGGCCCGGATCGCCATGGCGCCGGCGGCGGATCCTCCTGCACTTGAAAGGACTACCTTCGATGGAACTCACCGGCGCGGAAATCGTCGTCCGCTGTCTTCAGGAAGAAGGCGTCGAGCACGTCTTCGGCTACCCCGGCGGGGCGGTTCTCTACATCTACGACGCGATCTTCAACCAGGAGAAGGTCCAGCACGTCCTGGTGCGGCACGAGCAGGCCGCGGCGCACGCCGCCGACGCCTATGCACGGTCCACCGGCAAGGTCGGCGTGTGCCTGGTCACCAGCGGTCCGGGCGTGACCAACGCCGTCACCGGCATCGCCACGGCCTACACCGATTCGATCCCGATGGTCGTGCTCACCGGGCAGGTGCCCACGCACGCGATCGGCGAGGATGCGTTCCAGGAGGCCGACACGGTCGGCATCACGCGCCCGTGCGTGAAGCACAACTTTCTCGTCAAGGACGTACGCGATCTCGCCACGACGATCAAGAAGGCCTTCCACATCGCCTCCACCGGCCGGCCGGGCCCGGTGCTCGTCGACATCCCGAAAGACGTCACGCGTGCGCAGTGCCGCTTCGAGTACCCGAAGACGGTGTCGATGCGTTCCTACAATCCGGTCACGCGCGGGCACCAGGGGCAGATCAAGAAGGCGCTGGGCCTGATCCTCACCGCCGAGCGTCCGATGATCTACGCCGGCGGCGGCGTCGTGCTGGCGAACGCCTCGGAGGAACTGAACCGCTTCGTCGAACTGCTCGACTTCCCGGTCACCACCACGCTGATGGGCCTGGGCGGCTACCGGTCGAGCGAGCGCAAGTGGGTCGGCATGCCCGGCATGCACGGCACCTACGAGGCGAACATGGCGATGCAGCACTGCGACGTGCTGATCGGCATCGGCGCGCGCTTCGACGATCGCGTCATCGGCAACCCGAAGCACTTCGCGCAGAATCCGCACAAGATCATCCACCTGGACATCGATCCGTCGTCGATCTCCAAGCGCGTGCGCGTCGACGTGCCGATCGTCGGCGACGTGCGCGAGACGCTGCGCGAGATGATCGCGCTGCTCGAACAGACGCTGGCCGCCGGGCAGAAGACCAACGCGGCCGCCGTCGAGCGCTGGTGGAAGCAGATCGACGAATGGCGCGGGCGCAACTGCCTGAAATACCGCCCGAGCGACGAAGTGATCAAGCCGCAGTCGGTCGTGCAGAAGCTCTGGGAGATCACCGACGGCGACGCCTTCGTCACCTCCGACGTCGGCCAGCACCAGATGTGGGCGGCCCAGTACTATCCGTTCGACAAGCCGCGGCGCTGGATCAACTCCGGCGGCCTGGGCACGATGGGCGTCGGGCTGCCGTTCGCGATGGGCGTGCTGCTCGCGAACCCGGGAGCGAAGGTCGCGTGCATCACCGGCGAAGGCTCGATCCAGATGAACATCCAGGAGTTGTCGACCTGCAGGCAATACAACCTGCCGGTGAAGATCGTGAACCTGAACAACGGCTACCTGGGCATGGTTCGCCAGTGGCAGCAGATCGAATACGGCAGCCGCTACTCGCAGTCGTACGTCGATGCGCTGCCCGACTTCGTCGCGCTCGCGCAGGCGTACGGCCACGTGGGCATCCGCGTCGAACGCCCGAGAGACGTCGAACCGGCGCTGCGCGACGCCTTCGGCAAATACAAGGATCGACTGGTCTTTCTCGATTTCATCACCGACAAGACCGAGAACGTGTGGCCGATGGTGCAGGGCGGCAAGGGATTGACCGAAATGCTGCTCGGTTCCGAAGACCTGTGAGGCGGGCGATGAAGCACATCGTTTCGATCCTGATGGAAAACGAGCCCGGCGCGCTGTCGCGCGTCGTCGGCCTGTTCTCGGCGCGCGGCTACAACATCGAGACGCTCACGGTGGCGCCTACCGAAGACCGTTCGCTGTCGCGGATGACGATCGTCACCAGCGGCTCCGACGAAGTCATCGAGCAGATCACCAAGCAGCTCAATCGCCTGATCGACGTCGTCAAGGTCGTCGACCTCATCGAGAGCCCGCACATCGAGCGCGAGCTGATGCTGATCAAGGTGCGCGCCACCGGCAAGGAGCGCGAGGAGATGAAGCGCATGACCGACATCTTTCGCGGGCGCATCATCGACGTAACCGACCGCACCTATACCATCGAGCTCACCGGAGACGGCCGCAAGCTCGACGCCTTCATCGATGCCCTCGACCGCGCGTCGATCCTCGAGACCGTGCGCACGGGCGCCTCGGGCATTGCCCGGGGAGAAAGAGTCCTGAAAGTCTAGCGACGACGTGAAGGGTTCTGCTGCCCTTCGCCCTTCACTTCATACGGAGAACGAATGAAAGTCTTCTACGACAAGGACTGCGACCTCAAACTGATCAAGTCCAGGAAGGTCGCCGTCATCGGATACGGTTCGCAGGGACACGCGCATGCGCAGAACCTGAACGACTCGGGCGTGAAGGTCGTCGTCGGCGTGCGCAAGGCCGGTGCGTCGTGGGACAAGGTCGGCAAGGCCGGGCTCGAGGTGGCCGAGATCGGCGACGCGGTGAAGGACGCCGACTTCGTCATGCTGCTGATGCCCGACGAGCACATCGCGTCGGTCTGGGCCGACGAGATCGAGCCGCACGTCAAGCAGGGCGCGACGCTCGCCTTCGCGCACGGCTTCAACATCCATTACGGCCAGGTCGTGCCGCGCGACGATCTCGACGTCGTCATGATCGCGCCGAAGGCGCCGGGTCACACGGTGCGCTCGACCTACGCCGGCGGCGGCGGCGTGCCGATGCTCATCGCCGTGCACCAGGACCGCTCGGGCATCGCACGCGACACCGCGCTGTCCTACGCGGCGGCGATCGGCGGCGGGCGTGCCGGGATCATCGAGACGAACTTCCGCGAGGAGACCGAAACCGACCTGTTCGGCGAGCAGACGGTGTTGTGCGGCGGCACGGTCGACCTGATCAAGGCGGGCTTCGAGACGCTGGTCGAAGCCGGCTATGCGCCCGAGATGGCGTATTTCGAGTGCCTGCACGAACTCAAGCTCATCGTCGACCTCATCTACGAGGGCGGCCTGGCGAACATGAACTACTCGATCTCGAACAACGCCGAGTTCGGCGAGTACGTCACCGGCCCGACGATCGTCACCGCGGAGACGAAAAAGGCGATGAAGGCCGCGCTCGAGCGCATCCAGAGCGGCGAGTACGCCAAGCAGTTCATCCTCGAGAACCGGGCAGGCGCGCCCACGCTGCTGTCGCGCCGGCGCATGCTGTCGGAACACCCGATCGAGCAGGTCGGCGAGAAGCTGCGCGCCATGATGCCCTGGATCAAGGCGAACAAGCTGGTCGACAAGTCGCGCAACTGACCGCCGGGTGAGCCGCATCCGCTATCCACATCCGCTCGTCGCGCGCGAGGGCTGGCCGTACATCGCGCTGGCCCTCGTCGTCGCCGTGGCGCTCAGCTTCGTCGCCGGATGGTGGTCGCTGCCGTTCTGGCTGGTTGCGCTGTTCGTCGTGCAGTTCTTCCGTGATCCGGCGCGCGACGCACCCGCGGGCGAGCGCCTCGTGCTCGCCCCGGCCGACGGGCGCGTGATCTCGATCGAGACGCTGCCCGACCCGTACGCCGGTGGCCGCCCGTCGCTGCGGATCTCGGTGTTCATGAACGTGTTCAACGTTCACTCGAACCGCTCGCCGGTCGACGGACGCATCGAGCGCATCGAATACTTCCCCGGCAGGTTCGTCAACGCCGACCTCGACAAGGCCTCCGAGCACAACGAGCGCAACGCGCTGGTCATTCGTGCCGACGGCGGCTCGGTGGTCACCTGCGTCCAGGTCGCCGGCCTCGTGGCGCGGCGCATCCTGTGCTACGTCAAACCCGGCGACGTGATGCACCGCGGCCAGCGCTTCGGTTTCATCCGCTTCGGCTCGCGCGTCGACGTGCACCTGCCGCCCGGCTCGCGGCTTTTCGTCGGGGTGGGGGAGAAAGTGCACGCGACGTCGACGACGCTCGCCGAGCTGCCGCCGGCCGCGCGCGCCGACGATGCCGGTTCGGCGCCTGCGCAGGCCGCTGCCGCGCACCCCGCCCAGGCTGGCGCCCGTGGCTGACGAGCGCCGCGGCGAGGGCCTTGCGCCGCGCCGCTCGCGGCGCATCTACCTGCTGCCCAACGCGTTCACCACGGCGTCGCTGTTCTGCGGCTTCTACGCCATCGTGCAGGCGATGAACGTCCGCTTCGAGGCGGCGGCGATCGCGATCTTCATCGCGATGGTGCTCGACAGCCTCGACGGGCGCGTCGCGCGAATGACGAACACGCAAAGCGCCTTCGGCGAGCAGTACGACAGCCTGTCGGACATGGTCTCGTTCGGGGCGGCACCCGCGCTGGTCATCTACGAGTGGTCGTTGCGCGGGCTGGGCAAGTGGGGCTGGCTCGCCGCCTTCGTCTACGTCGCCGGCGCCGCGTTGCGCCTGGCGCGCTTCAACACGAACATCGGCGTGGTCGACAAGCGTTTCTTCCAGGGGCTGCCGAGCCCGGCCGCCGCCGCGCTCGTCGCGGGGCTGGTGTGGATCGTCACCGACCTGCGCGCGACGCAATGGATCTCGGTGACCGGCGAGGACCTCGCCTGGCTGTCGTTCCTCCTCACCGTCTATGCCGGCATCACGATGGTGTCGAACGTTCCCTTCTACAGCTTCAAGGACATCGACCTGAAGCGCAGCGTGCCGTTCATCTTCGTGATCGGCGTCGTGGTGCTCTTCGTCCTCGTATCCTCCGACCCGCCGTCGGTGCTGTTCGCGCTGTTCCTGCTGTACGGCGTCTCCGGCTGGCTGCTGTGGCTGTGGCGCTGGCGCCGCGGGGAGGTGCAGTTCGGGCGTCGACGAGGCTGGAGCGAAGCCGACGCCTTCGACGGCGACGACGACGACGACCTCGACGCCGACGGCGACCTCGACGCCGACGGCGACCTCGACCTCGACGAACCCGGGAAATCGCGCCGCGAACGCTGACCGCAGGCGCCCGCGCGCTCGCCGGTTTGACCCTGCGCGAGCGCGCATCCTAAAATGCCCGGTTCCCTGCGCATCCTGCCCGCCTACCCGCTCCTGCATACGGCATGAAGACACGAAAGCCGCTCGTCGCCGGCAACTGGAAAATGAACGGCGACACCGCGTTCAACGAGCGCCTGCTCGGCGAGTTGCGCACGGGCCTCGAGCGCGAACCGATGGCGGCACTCGAGATCGCGGTGTGCCCGCCGTTTCCCTATCTTGCGCAGGCGGCGGGCCGGCTCGCCGGCAGCGCGATCCAGTGGGGCGCGCAGAACGTCAGCGACAGGCCGAACGGCGCCTGCACCGGCGAAGTCTCTGCGTCGATGCTCGTCGATCTCGGCTGCCGCTGGGTGATCGTCGGACACTCCGAGCGTCGACAGTCGATGGGCGAATCCGACGCCGACGTGGCGGCGAAACTCGCTACGGCGGCCGGGCTCGGGCTGGGCACCATCGCCTGCGTGGGCGAGACGCTCGAGGAGCGCGAATCCGGCCGTACGGAAAGCGTGCTGGCGCGACAGGTCGACGCGATCGCAGGTGCGGCAGTCGAGGCGCAGCGCGCCGCGCCGATGCCGGCCGAGCGCTTCGTGCTCGCGTACGAACCGGTGTGGGCGATCGGCACCGGGCGCAGCGCATCGCCCGAGATCGCGCAGCAGGCGCATGCCTTCATCCGCTCGCGGCTGGCGGCGCTCGAAGCCGGCGGACAGGCGACGCGGATCCTCTACGGAGGGAGCGTCAAGCCTGCGAACGCGTCGAGCCTTTTCGCGATGCCCGACGTCGACGGCGGCCTGATCGGCGGTGCGGCATTGGTCGCCGAAGATTTCCTTGCGATCTGCCGCGCCGCGGCGACGCCCGGCAGCGCCGCTGCGGTGCGCTGACCCAATCTGTTTCGAGGAGTGTTCGGATGCCCTGGCTGGTCAATCTGCTGATGGTCTTGCAGGTGCTCTCCGCGCTCGGCGTGATCCTGCTCGTGCTGCTGCAGCACGGCAAGGGCGCCGACATGGGGGCGGCCTTCGGCGGCGGCGCCTCGGGGAGCCTGTTCGGTGCGAGCGGTTCGGCGAACTTCCTCAGTCGTTTCACCGCGGTTCTCGCGGTCGCGTTCTTCGCGAGCACGCTCGTTCTCGCGATGGTCGGTCACGGCCGCACCGAGGCGCCGGCCAGCGTGATGCAGGGCACGCCGCCCGCACCGGCCACGCCGGCACCGCAGCCGTCCGACGTCCCGTCGACCGGCGCGCAGCCTTTCGCGCCCGCATCGGGCGGCGACGCCGCGGGTGCGCCCGCGACCGCGCCCTCGGAGCCGGCCGATCGCGGTTTTGGAGCGAACGACATTCCGAAGTAGAATGGCGGGCTTTCCCGATCGATGGCGAGCCAGCTCCCGAGAGGGCTCGTCGATTCGTGCCGACGTGGTGGAATTGGTAGACACGCTATCTTGAGGGGGTAGTGGCGAAAGCTGTGCGAGTTCGAGTCTCGCCGTCGGCACCAGTCAGGATTATCGATGCTCGAAAACTACCTGCCCGTCCTGCTCTTCATCCTGGTGGGCACCGCCGTCGGCATCGGCCCGATGCTCATCGGCAAGCTCCTCGGGCCCACGCGCCCCGATCCCGAGAAGCTCTCCCCCTACGAGTGCGGCTTCGAAGCCTTCGAAGACGCCCGCATGCGATTCGACGTTCGCTACTACCTGGTGGCGATCCTCTTCATCCTCTTCGACCTCGAGATCGCCTTCCTTTTTCCGTGGGCGGTCTCGCTCGACGCAATCGGTTTCTTCGGCTTCGTGTCGATGATGATCTTCCTGGCGATCCTGGTCGTCGGGTTCCTGTTCGAATGGAAGCGAGGCGCGCTCGACTGGGAGTGACCGCGCTGCACGCGACGAACTGATCGCGCGGCCCGCACGCCGCGCTCTGGCCCGGAGGGGCTTTCGATGGGCATCGAAGGAGTACTGAACCAGGGTTTCGTCACGACGCAGCTCGACAAGCTCGTCAACTGGACCCGAACCGGATCGATGTGGCCGATGACCTTCGGCCTGGCCTGCTGTGCCGTCGAGATGATGCACGCGGGCGCCGCGCGCTACGACATGGACCGCTTCGGCGTGATGTTCCGGCCCAGTCCGCGGCAGTCCGACGTCATGATCGTCGCAGGCACGCTGTGCAACAAGATGGCGCCGGCGCTGCGCAAGGTGTACGACCAGATGCCCGAGCCGCGCTGGGTCATCTCGATGGGTTCGTGCGCCAACGGCGGCGGTTACTACCACTATTCGTACTCGGTCGTGCGCGGCTGCGACCGGATCGTGCCGGTCGACATCTACGTGCCGGGTTGCCCGCCCACCGCCGAAGCGCTGATCTACGGAATCATCCAGTTGCAGGACAAGATCCGGCGCACCAGCACGATCGCTCGCTAGCCGACGATGTCCGACGATTCCGCCTCCCGGCCGGCCGGCTCCACGATGCCCGAAACCCACGCTCCGCTTACCTCGCTGCAGGCGCTCGAAACGGCACTGCGCGAAGCGCTCGGCGCGTCGCTGCGCCGCCTCGTGGTGCGGCTGGGCGAGATCACCGTCGAGATCGACGCTGCCGTGCACCAGGAGATCGCGCTGCGGCTGCGCGACGATCCGCGGCTGCGCTTCGACACGATGATCGACCTGTGCGGCGTCGACTACGCCGGCTACCGCGACGGCGGTTGGCAGAGCGAGCGCTTCGCCGTCGTGCTGCATCTGCTGTCGATCGAACACAACCACCGCGTGCGCGTGCGCAGCTTCTGCGCCGACGACGAATTCCCGGTCATCGCATCGGTCACCGGCGTGTGGCCCACCGCCGACTGGTTCGAGCGCGAGGCCTTCGATCTCTACGGCATCGTCTTCGAGGGCCACCCCGACCTGCGGCGCATCCTCACCGACTACGGCTTCGTCGGACACCCGTTCCGCAAGGACTTCCCCGTCAGCGGCTACGTGGAGATGCGCTACGACCCCGATCAGCAGCGCGTGATCTACCAGCCGGTCACGATTCCGGCCAGGGAGATCGTGCAGCGCGTCATCCGCGAGGAAGGATACGGGCCATCGTACGAGGGGCGCGAGATCCGTGGCTGACATCAAGAACTACACGCTGAACTTCGGCCCCCAGCACCCTGCCGCGCACGGGGTGTTGCGGCTGGTGCTCGAGCTCGACGGCGAGATCGTGCAGCGTGCCGACCCGCACATCGGGCTGCTGCACCGCGCCACCGAAAAGCTCGCCGAGACGCGCACGTACCTGCAGAACGTTCCGTACATGGACCGTCTCGACTACGTGTCGATGATGTGCAACGAACACGCATACGTGATGGCAGTCGAGCGGCTGCTCGGCATCGAGGTGCCGCTGCGTGCGCAGTTCATCCGCGTGATGTTCGACGAGATCACGCGCATCCTCAATCACCTGCTGTGGATCGGTGCGCACGGCCTGGACGTCGGCGCGATGGCGGTGTTCCTCTACGCCTTTCGCGAGCGCGAAGACCTGATGGACGTCTACGAGGCGGTGTCGGGTGCGCGCATGCACGCGGCCTACTACCGCCCGGGCGGCGTCTACCGTGACCTCCCCGACTCGATGCCGAAATACCGCGCCTCGACGGTGCGCAACGACGCCGCGGTGCGCGAGCTGAACCGCGACCGCGACGGATCGGTGCTCGACTTCATCGAGGCGTTCACCAACCGTTTCCCCGGGTACGTCGACGAGTACGAAACGCTGCTCACCGAGAACCGTATCTGGAAGCAGCGCCTGGTCGGCGTCGGCGTGGTCGACCCCGATCGCGCCAAGGCGCTCGGATTCAGCGGTCCGATGCTGCGCGGCTCGGGCGTGGCATGGGACCTGCGCAAGATGCAACCCTACGAGGTCTACGATCTCGTCGACTTCGACATCCCGGTGGGCACCAACGGCGACTCCTACGATCGCTATCTCGTGCGCGTGCAGGAGATGCGCGAGAGCAACCGCATCATCCAGCAGTGCGTCGAGTGGCTGCGCAACAATCCGGGCCCGGTCATCGTCGACAACCACAAGGTCGCTCCGCCGTCGCGCGTCTCGATGAAGAGCGGCATGGAGGAGCTGATCCACCACTTCAAGCTCTTCACCGAGGGCATGCACGTACCCGAGGGCGAGGTCTACGCCGCCGTCGAGCATCCGAAGGGCGAGTTCGGCATCTACCTGATCTCCGACGGCGCGAACAAGCCGTATCGGATGAAGATCCGCGCGGCAGGCTTCGCGCACCTGGCGGCAATGGACGAGATGGTGCGCGGCCACATGCTGAGCGACGTGACCACGATGATGGGCACGCTCGACATCGTGTTCGGCGAGATCGACCGTTGACTGCCGCGAGCACCCACGCCAGCCCCACCATGAACGCCGTTTCCCGACCCCGACGACTGCTCAGCGACCAGGCCTACGCGCGCATCGACCGCGAGCTGGAGAAATATCCGCCCGAGCGCAAGCGCTCGGCCGTCATCGCCGCGCTCGCGCTCGCGCAGGACGAATACGGCTGGGTGTCGCAGGAAGTCGTCGAGGACGTCGCGAGCTACCTCGGGCTGCCGAACGTGGCGGTCTACGAGGTCGCGAGCTTCTACACGCTGTTCAACACGAAGCCGGTCGGGAAATACAAGCTGTCGGTGTGCACCAACCTGCCGTGCGCGCTGCACGACGGCGCGAAGGCCGGCGAGTACCTGAAGGAGCGCCTGGGCATCGACTACGGCCAGACCACGCCCGACGGCCTGTTCACGCTGATGGAGAGCGAGTGCCTGGGCTCGTGCGGCGACGCGCCGGTGCTGCTGGTGAACAACAAGCGCATGTGCAGCTTCATGGGCAACGCGCAACTCGATGCGCTGCTCGACGAACTGCGCGCGCAGGCGTCGCACGACGCGAACGGCGGCTCGCCGGCTGCCTCGCAGCGCGAGGCGGGGCCGCAGGCCGCCTCGCGCGCTCCGAACGGAGACGGTCATGGGCGCTAAGGACCTGCTCATCGACACGCGCGCGCAGGCCACCTGCTTTCACGGTCGGCACATCGAGCCGCAGATCTACGCCGGACTGTCGTCGCCCGACGGCTGGCACCTGAAGGATTACGAGGCGCGCGACGGGTACAAGGCGCTGCGCCGGATCCTCTCCGAGGCGATCACGCCCGACCAGGTGATCGCCGAGCTCAAGGCGTCGGGGCTGCGCGGCCGCGGCGGAGCGGGCTTTCCTACCGGCCTGAAGTGGAGCTTCATGCCGCGCCAGCACCCCGGGCCGAAATACCTGGTCTGCAACTCCGACGAGGGCGAGCCGGGCACCTTCAAGGATCGAGACATCCTTCGCTACAACCCGCACATCGTCATCGAGGGGATGGCGATCGCGGCGTACGCGATGGGCATCACGGCGGGCTACAACTACATCCACGGCGAGATCTGGGAAACCTACGAGCGCTTCGAGGAAGCGCTCGACGAAGCGCGCGCCGCCGGCTACATCGGCGAGCGCATCCTCGGCAGCGAGTTCTCCTTCCAGCTGCACGCGTTCCACGGCTACGGCGCGTACATCTGCGGCGAGGAAACCGCGATGCTCGAGTCGCTCGAGGGCAAGAAGGGCTGGCCGCGCTTCAAGCCGCCGTTTCCGGCCAGCCACGGCCTGTACGGCAAGCCCACCACGATCAACAACACCGAGACGCTCGCTGCGGTACCGTGGATCATCCGCAACGGCGGGCAGAAGTATCTCGAGGTCGGCCGGCCGAACAACGGCGGCACCAAGATCTTCTCGATGTCGGGCGACGTCGAGCACCCGGGCAACTACGAGGTCCCGCTCGGCACGCCGTTCGCGAAGCTGCTCGAGCTGGCCGGCGGCATTCGCGGCGGGCGCAAGCTGAAGATGGTCATTCCCGGCGGCTCGTCGATGCCGGTGCTGCCCGGCGACGTGATGATGGCCACCGACATGGACTACGACTCGATCGTCAAGGCCGGGTCGATGCTCGGCTCCGGCGCGGTCATCGTGATGGACGAGACGCGCTGCGCGGTCAAGTCGCTGCTGCGGCTGTCGTACTTCTATTTCGAGGAATCGTGCGGGCAGTGCACGCCGTGCCGCGAAGGCACCGGCTGGCTGTGGCGCATCGTGCACCGCATCGAGCACGGCGAGGGGACGATGGAAGACCTCGACGAGCTCGATCGCATTGCCTACAACATCCAGGGCCGCACGATCTGTGCCCTCGGCGACGCCGCCGCGATGCCGGTGCGCGCCTTCCTGAAGCACTACCGCGACGAATTCGCCCACCACGTCGAGCACAAGAGCTGTCTCGTGCCGACGTACATCTGAGGCGCACGGCCGCCGCGCGCAACGAACGGAATCGAGATGGTCAAGCTGGAGATCGACGGCCGCGAGGTCGAGGTGCCCGAGGGCAGCATGGTGATGCATGCCGCGCACAAGCTCGACATCTACGTGCCGCATTTCTGCTATCACAAGAAGCTCTCGATCGCGGCCAACTGCCGCATGTGCCTGGTCGAGGTCGAGAAGGCGCCCAAGCCGCTGCCGGCGTGCGCAACGCCCGTGAGCAACGGCATGAAGGTGCTCACGCGCTCGGAGATGGCGCTGCGCGCGCAGAAGAGCGTGATGGAGTTCCTGCTGATCAACCATCCGCTCGACTGCCCCGTGTGCGACAAGGGCGGCGAATGCCAGTTGCAGGACCTCTCCGTCGGCTACGGCTACTCGGCCTCGCAGTTCAAGGAACGAAAGCGCGTCGTCACGCCCAAGCCGATGGGTCCGCTGATCTCGGCGCGCGAGATGCAGCGTTGCATCCACTGCACGCGCTGCGTGCGCTTCGGCATCGAGATCGGCGGCGTGCAGGAACTCGGCATGGCCAATCGCGGCGAGCACTCCGAGATCCTTTCGTTCGTCGGCCGGGCGGTCGACTCCGAACTGTCGGGCAACATGATCGACGTCTGTCCGGTGGGCGCGCTGCTGAGCAAGCCGTTTCGCTTCACGGCGCGCAACTGGGAGCTGGCCCGGCGCAAGTCGGTGTCGCCGCACGACTCGCTCGGCTCGAACCTCATCGTCCAGGTGCGCGGCAACCGCGTGATGCGCGTGCTGCCGCTGGAGAACGAGGCGGTCAACGAGTGCTGGCTGTCCGACCGCGACCGCTTCTCCTATGAGGCACTGGTCGGCGAGGAGCGACTCGAGGCGCCGATGATCCGCCAGGAAGGCGAGTGGCGCGCCACCGACTGGGCAACGGCGCTCGACTACGCCTCGCACGCCATTCGCACCGTGCGCGCCGAGCACGGCGCGCAGGCCGTGGGCGCACTGGGGTCCGGGCAGAGCACGGTCGAGGAGCTGCACCTGCTCGCACGCTTCGTGCGCGGACTGGGCAGCGAGAACGTCGACTTTCGCACCCGGCAGGTCGATTTCGCCGCCGACGCGCTGCGCGAAGGCATTCCGTGGCTCGGCATGCCGGTGGCCGAAGTCGAGTCGCTCGACCGCCTGCTGCTCGTCGGCTCGACGCTGCGCAAGGATCACCCGCTGTTCGCCGCGCGCGTGCGCAAGGCGGCGAAGTCCGGCGCGCAGGTCTCGATCGTGCACGCGGCCGACGACGACCTGCTCATGCCGCTGGCCGCGCGCATCGTCGCCGCGCCTTCGCACTGGACGAAGGCGCTGCGCGAGGTGCTCGCCGCGCTGCGCGGCGAGCCGCAGTCGGCGGGCAGTGAAGCGGCGGCCGGGCAGGGCGACGCCGCGCCGTCGGACGCCGCGCGTGCGCTCGCCGCGTCGCTGCGTGGCGGCCAGAGGGGGGCAGTGCTCGTCGGCAACGAGGCGCTCTACCACCCCGAGGCCGCGCAGATCGTCGCATTGGCGCATGCGATCGCCCAGGCCGCCGGCGTGCGCTTCGGCGTGATCGGCGATTCGGCCAACGCCGTCGGCGGGCATCTGGCCGGCGCGGTGCCGCGCAACGGCGGCTTGAACGCGGCTCGGATGTTCGAGAACCCGCGCAAGCTGTACCTGCTGCTGAACGTCGAGCCGGCGCTCGACGTCGCCCGGCCGGCGCTCGCGCTCGACGCGCTGGCGAAGGCCGAGTCGGTGGTCGCGCTCACCGCGTATCGCTCGCCCGAGCTGATGGAACTGGCCGATTGCCTGCTGCCGATCACCCCGTTCACCGAAACCTCCGGCACCTACGTGAACGCCGAGGGCAGGGTGCAGTCGTTCAACGGCGTCGCGCCGCCGCTGGCCGATTCGCGTCCGGCGTGGAAAGTGCTGCGCGTGCTCGCAAACCTGCTCAAGCTCGACGGCTTCGAGATCGACAGTCCCGAGCAGGTGCGCAACGCCGCGCTGGCCGGCGACGTCGCAGCGAAGCTGGACAACGCGCTGCGCGCGGCGCCGGACGCATCCGCGCCGGCGCCTGCACCCGCCGGCACGCTCGAGCGGCTTGCCGAGGTTCCGATCTACGCGGTCGATCCGCTCGTGCGACGCGCGCCCAGCCTGCAGCAGACGAACGATGCACTGCTCGCGCCGCGCGCGCGGATGAACGCCGCCACGGCCGCCCGCCTCGGCCTGCAGGCCGGCGAACAGGTCCTGGTGCGCCAGGCGCGCGGCGATCGCAGCGGCGAAGCCGTGCTCGAGCTTGCCGTCGACGACGCGCTGGCCGACGACGTCGTGCGGGTGCCGGCGGGCGTTGCCGAAACCGCATCCCTGCCCGAGGGCTTCGGGCCGATCCACGTCGAGCGCTTCGTTCCCGGCCGTTCGCACTGAGCAATCCGCATACTTCGATGGACAACCTGCTGAACGGCTTGACGAACTGGGGCGAAGGCACGATGGGCGGCGCCTGGCCGGTCGTCTGGAACCTCGTCAAGATCATCCTGCTGGTGGTGCCGCTGCTCGGCTGCGTCGCCTATCTCACGCTGTGGGAGCGCAAGCTGATCGGCTTCATGCATCTGCGGCTGGGGCCGAACCGCGTGGGCCCGGGCGGGTTGCTGCAGCCGATCGCCGACGCCTTCAAGCTGATCTTCAAGGAGGTGATCGTCCCGACGCAGGCGAGCCGCGGCCTGTACCTGCTCGGGCCGGTGATGACGATCATGCCGGCGATGGCCGCGTGGGTGGTCATTCCCTTCGGGCCCGAGCTGGCACTGGCCAACGTCGATGCCGGCCTGCTGCTGCTGCTGGCCATCACCTCGGTCGAGGTCTACGGCGTGATCATCGCCGGGTGGGCGTCGAATTCGAAATACGCCTTCCTCGGCGCGATGCGCGCCTCCGCGCAGATGCTCTCGTACGAACTGGGCATCGGTTTCGCGCTCGTCGTCGTGCTGATGGTCTCGGGCAGCCTGAACCTCACCGAGATCGTGCTCGGCCAGGACCGCGGCTGGTTTGCCGCCCGCGGCATCAACTTCCTGTCGTGGAACTGGCTGCCGCTGCTGCCGATCTTCGTCGTCTACGTGGTGTCGTCGGTGGCCGAGACCAACCGGCACCCGTTCGACGTCGTCGAGGGCGAGTCGGAGATCGTCGCCGGGCACATGGTCGAGTACTCGGGCATGGGCTTCGCCATCTTCTTCCTCGCCGAATACGCGAACATGATCCTGCTGTCGGCGGTGGCGTCGATCCTGTTCCTCGGCGGATGGCTGCCGCCGATCGATTCGGCGGTCTTCAACTGGATTCCGGGCTGGATCTGGCTCGGGATCAAGACTTTCTTCGTCGTTTCGCTGTACATCTGGTTCCGCGCGACCTTCCCGCGCTACCGCTACGACCAGATCATGCGTCTCGGCTGGAAGATCTTCATTCCGGTCACCTTGTTCTGGCTGGTCGTCATCGCCGTCTGGATGCAGACGCCCTGGAACATCTGGCACTGACCGGCGCAGGAGCACACCCCGATGGCTGCCGTAAAGGATTTCCTCTCCAGTTTCATGCTCCGCGAGATGCTCGACGGAATGCGGATCACGGGCAGGTACCTGTTCGCCCGCAAGATCACGATCCAGTATCCGGAGGAGAAAACACCCAAGTCGCCGCGCTTCCGCGGACTGCATGCGTTGCGCCGCTATCCGAACGGCGAGGAGCGCTGCATCGCGTGCAAGCTGTGCGAGGCGGTGTGCCCGGCGCTGGCGATCACGATCGAGTCGGCCGAGCGCGACGACGGCACCCGGCGCACCACGCGCTACGACATCGACCTCACGAAGTGCATCTTCTGCGGTTTCTGCGAGGAGAGCTGTCCGGTCGACTCGATCGTCGAGACGAACCTGCTCGAGTACCACGGCGAGAAGCGCGGCGACCTGTATTTCACCAAGGAGATGCTGCTGGCGGTCGGCGACCGCTACGAGCAGCAGATCGCCGCCGATCGCGCCGCCGATGCGCGCTACCGCTGACCGCCGCCGATGACCGCCCAGACGCTGCTCTTCTATCTGTTCGCCGCCATCACCGTCTTCTCGGCCGTGCGCGTCATCACCGCGCGCAACCCGGTGCATTCGGTCCTCTTTCTCGTGCTCACCTTCGCGTCGGTCGCCTGCATCTGGCTGCTGCTGCGCGCCGAGTTCCTGGCGATCGCGCTGGTGCTCGTCTACGTGGGCGCGGTGATGGTCCTGTTCCTGTTCGTCGTCATGATGCTCGACATCAACCTCGACCGCGTGCGCCACGGCTTCTGGCGCAACCTGCCGGTGGCGCTGTTCGTCGGTGTCGTCATGGTGATCGAGCTCGCGCTGGTGCTGATGACCGCCTTCGGCGACCCGCAGAGCAACGTCCCGCCGCTGCCGGCCGACTACAGCAACACCAAGGCGCTCGGCAAGGTGCTGTACACCGATTACGTCTTCGCCTTCGAAACCGCGGCCGTGGTGCTGCTGCTGGCGATGGTCTCGGCCATCGGCCTGACGCTGCGCCGGCGCAAGGATGCGCGCTACAGCAACGCCAGCATCGCGGTGCGCACGCGCGCGGCCGACCGGCTGCGCATCGTCCGAATCCCGGCCCGCCCGCGCGACGCGGAACCCTCATGACGCTCACGCTTGCCCATTACCTGGTGCTCGGCGCGATCCTGTTCGCGATCAGCATCACCGGGATCTTCCTGAACCGGCGCAACATCATCATCGTGCTGATGGCCATCGAGCTGATGCTGCTCGCGGTGAACCTGAACTTCATCGCGTTCTCGCATTTCCTCGGCGACGCAGCCGGACAGGTCTTCGTCTTCTTCATCATGACCGTCGCCGCCGCCGAGGCGGCGATCGGCCTGGCGATCCTCGTCGTGCTGTTCCGCACGATCGAGTCGATCGACGTGAAGGACCTCGACGCGCTGAAAGGCTGACGGCGCCTGCCGCCCCGAACAAGAAGCGATTCTTCCGCCCGCAATGAAAACCGCCTACCTGCTCGCCGCCTTCGCTCCGTTGGTCGGCGCCCTCGCCGCGGGCCTGTTCGGCCGGCGCATCGGTCGCGCGAACTCGCACCGGGTGACGATCCTCGGCGTGGCGATCTCCTTCGCCGCGTCGCTGTGGACGCTGTTCGACGTGCTCGCCGGCAACACCTTCGACGGCGCCGTCTACACCTGGTCGAGTGTCGCCGGGCTGGACATCCAGGTCGGGTTCCTGATCGACACGCTCAGCGCCACGATGATGTGCGTCGTCGGCTTCGTGTCGCTGATGGTGCACGTCTACACGATCGGCTACATGGCCGACGACCCCGGCTACCAGCGCTTCTTCTCGTACATCTCGCTGTTCACCTTCTCGATGATGATGCTCGTGATGGCGAACAACTTCATGCAGCTGTTCTTCGGCTGGGAGGCGGTGGGCCTGGTCTCGTACCTGCTGATCGGCTTCTGGTACACGCGTCCGAGCGCCATACACGCGAACCTGAAGGCCTTCGTCGTGAACCGCGTCGGCGACTTCGGCTTCGTCGTGGGCATCGGGCTGGTGCTCGCCTTCTTCGGCACGCTCGACTACGGCGAGACCTTCGCCCTGGCGCCGTCGCTGGCCGAGCGCACCCACGAGTTCTGGCCGGGAGCGCAGTGGTCGGTGATCACCGCGGCCTGCCTGTTCCTTTTCGTCGGCGCGATGGCGAAGTCGGCGCAGTTCCCGCTTCACGTGTGGCTGCCCGACTCGATGGAAGGCCCCACGCCGATCTCCGCGCTGATCCACGCCGCGACGATGGTGACCGCGGGCGTCTTCATGATCGCGCGCATGTCGCCGCTGTACGAGCTGTCCGACACCGCGCTCGCCGTCGTCATCACGATCGGCGCGATCACGGCACTGTTCCTCGGACTCGTGGGCGTCGTGCAGAACGACATCAAGCGGATCATCGCGTACTCGACGATCTCGCAACTGGGCTACATGATGGTCGCGCTCGGCGCATCGGCCTACGGCATCGGCATCTTTCACCTGATGACGCACGCCTTCTTCAAGGCGCTGCTGTTCCTGGCCGCCGGATCGGTCATCATCGCGATGCACCACGACCAGGACATCCGCAACATGGGCGGCCTGCGCCGCTACATGCCGATCACCTGGATCACCACGCTCGTGGGTTCGCTCGCGCTGGTCGCCACGCCGTTCTTCTCGGGCTTCTACTCGAAGGACCTGATCATCGAGGCGGCAGGGGCGGCCGAGGTGCCCGGCGCCGGCTTCGCGTACTTCGCCGTCCTGGCGAGCGTGTTCGTCACGTCGCTGTACACGTTCCGCATGTACTTCCTCGTGTTCCACGGCGAACCGCGCTGGGGCAGGGCGGCGCACGGCGCGCAGGCGCTCGCGACGACGGGCCACGACCCGCAGGCCGGCGCGCACGGCGCCGCGCACGCGCCGGTCGCATCCGACGATCCGCACGCGCACGAGCACCACGGCCTGGCCGCCGGCGAGCGTCCGCACGAGTCGCCCTGGGTCGTCACGCTGCCGCTGGTGCTGCTGGCGATCCCGTCGGCGATCATCGGCATCTTCACCGTCGGGCCGATGCTCTTCGGCGGCTTCTTCGACGAGTCGATCTTCGTCGATCCGCGGCATCCGGCGATGGCCGAACTCGCGGCGCACTTCCACGGCTGGCTGCAGATGGGCCTGCACTCGGTCGCCACGCCGGCGTTCTGGCTCGCGCTCGCCGGCGTGGTCGTCGCCGGGTACGCCTACCTCGTGAACCCGGCTTTCCCGGCCGCCGTGCGACGCGGCATGGGCCCGATCTACCGGCTGCTCGACAACAAGTACTACCTCGATCGCATCAACGAGGTGGTGTTCGCCGGCGGCGCGCGCGCGCTCGGGCGCGGGCTGTGGCGCGGCGGCGACCAGGCGCTGATCGACGGAGTGGCCATCGACGGCAGCGCCCGCCTGGTCGGCTGGTTCTCGGGAGTGCTGCGCCTGGTGCAGACCGGTCGGCTGAACAGCTACGCGATCACGATGATCGTCGGGGTCGCGCTGTTGCTGCTGTTCGTCGTGATGCCGCTCGTGCGGCGCTGAAGAACGCGAAGAAATCCACTACCCGTACATGAGCTCTTTCCCGACTCTCAGCGCCGCGATCTGGATTCCCATCGCCTTCGGAGTGATCCTGCTGCTGCTCGGCAGCCGGCGCAGTCCGTGGGTGTTGCGCACGATCGCGCTGATCGGTGCGCTGCTCGGCCTGGCCGTGACGCTGCCGCTGTTCACCGACTTCGACCGCGGCACGGCGGCGATGCAGTTCGTCGAGCAGGCATCCTGGATTCCGGTGCTGGGCGCCACCTACCATCTCGGCGTCGACGGCCTGTCGGTGTGGTTCGTGCTGCTCACCGCGATCATCACGCTGTTCACGGTGGTGGCGAGCTGGGAGTCGATCGAGAAGAAGATCGCGCAGTTCATGGCGGCGATCCTGATCCTGTCGGGGTTGATGGTCGGCGTCTTCAGCGCGCTCGACGGCCTGCTCTTCTACGTGTTCTTCGAGGCGACGCTGATCCCGATGTACGTGATCATCGGGTTGTGGGGCGGGCCGAACCGCATCTACGCGGCGTTCAAGTTCTTCCTGTATACGCTGGCCGGTTCGCTGCTCACGCTGGTCGCGCTGATCTGGCTGTACATGAAGTCCGGGTCGTTCTCGATCCTCGACTGGCACGCGCTGCCGCTGTCGCTGAACGAGCAGATCCTCGTTTTCGTCGCCTTTCTCGCGGCCTTCGCGGTCAAGGTGCCGATGTGGCCGGTGCACACGTGGTTGCCCGACGCGCACGTCGAGGCGCCCACCGGCGGCTCGGTGGTGCTCGCGGCGGTGATGCTCAAGCTCGGCGCCTACGGTTTCGTGCGCTTCTCGCTGCCGATCACGCCCGACGCCAGTCACGAACTGTCCGGATTGATGATCGCGCTGGCGCTGATCGCGATCGTCTACATCGGACTGGTCGCGATCGTGCAGGCCGACATGAAGAAGCTGGTCGCCTATTCGTCGGTGGCGCACATGGGCTTCGTCATTCTCGGCTTCTTCCTGTTCGATTCCCTGGGCATGCAGGGGGCGCTGGTGCAGATGCTCTCGCACGGCTTCGTCTCGGGCGCGATGTTCATGTGCATCGGCGTCCTCTACGACCGGCTGCACACGCGAAAAATCGCCGACTACGGCGGCGTCGTCAACGTGATGCCGAAGTTCGCGGCGCTGTTCCTGCTGTTCTCGATGGCCAACGCGGGGCTGCCCGGCACCTCGGCCTTCGTCGGCGAGTTCTTCGTGATCCTGTCGTCGGTCGGCGTGAATCTGTGGATCGGTGTCGCGGCGGCCACGGCGTTGATCACGGCGGCGTCGTACTCGTTGTGGATGTACAAGCGCGTGATGTTCGGCGCCGTCGGCAACGAGCACGTCGCGCAGATGAGCGACGTCGGCGCACGCGAATTCTGGATGCTGTTCGCGATGGCGCTGCTCGTGCTCGGCCTGGGTGTCTACCCGAAGCCCGTCACCGACATGATGGACGTCTCGGTGCAGGCGCTGCTGCAGCACGTTTCCCACTCGAAGCTCCAGTGAAGTCCGCGCGATGAATCCACAACTGCTCAATACCTGGGCGGCCGCGCCCGAGATCGCGCTGCTGGTGGCGATCTGCGTGGTGCTGCTCGTCGACGCCTGGGTCCCGGCCGAGAAGCGGATCAGCACCGCCGGAATGTCGCTGATCGCGATCGCGATCCCGACCGCGATCACGCTGTGGCAACTCGGCCAGCCGGCGCAATACGCCTTCGGCGGCATGTACGTCGCCGACGTGTTCGCGCACCTGCTGAAGCTGTCGTCGTACGTGTCGATGGCGGTCGTGATCGTCTACGGCAATGCCTACGTGCGCGCGCGGCCGATACCGCTCGGCGAATTCCACACGCTGGTCCTGTTCTCGCTGCTGGGGCAGATGGTGATGATGTCGGCGGCCAACATGCTGCTGATCTACCTGGGGCTGGAACTGATGTCGCTCGCGCTGTACGCGATGATCGCGCTGCAGCGCGACGCGCGCCTGCCGGGCGAGGCGGCGATGAAGTATTTCGTGCTCGGTGCGCTGTCTTCCGGCTTCCTGCTGTACGGAATGTCGATGATCTACGGCGGCACCGGCAGCCTCGACCTCGCGCAGATCGCCACTGCCTACGCGTCCGGGCAGGCCGATTCCACCGTCTTCACCTTCGGCGTCGTCTTCATCGTCGCCGGGCTGGCGTTCAAGCTCGGCGCCGTGCCGTTCCACATGTGGCTGCCCGACGTCTACCAGGGAGCGCACACGGCGGCCACGCTCGTGGTCGCCACCGGCTCGAAGCTCGCCGCCTTCGCGATCGCGTTCCGTCTGCTCGTCGAGGGCCTGGTCGGCGTGGCTGCCGACTGGCAGCTGATGCTGATGATCCTGGCGGTGTTGTCGCTGGCGATCGGCAACATCGTCGGCGTCGCGCAGACGAACTTCAAGCGGATGCTGGCGTATTCGACGATCTCGCAGATCGGCTTCGTGCTGCTCGGGCTGCTTGCCGGCGTCGTCGACGGAAACATGTCGTCGGCCGCCACGTCCTACGGCGCGGCGCTGTTCTATCTCGTCACCTACGTGCTCACGACGCTCGGCACCTTCGGCCTGGTGCTTCTGCTCGCGCGCGCCGGCTTCGAGGCCGAGGAGATCGACGACCTCAAGGGCCTGAACCGGCGCAGCCCCTGGCTCGCGCTGATGCTGCTGCTGATGATGTTCTCGCTCGCCGGCATCCCGCCGCTGGTGGGCTTCTACGCCAAGCTCATCGTGCTCAAGGCGCTGCTCGACGCCGGCCAGGTGTGGCTCGCGGTGGTCGCCGTCGTCTTTTCGCTGATCGGCGCCTTCTACTATGTGCGGATCGTCAAGGTGATGTATTTCGACGAACCGACGCAGGCGGTGGCGATCGAGCCGCAGCCGGCGGCGAGCGCGACGATGGCGGTCAACGGCCTGGCGGTGCTGCTGCTCGGCATCGTGCCGGGGCCGCTGATGGCCGCCTGCCTGGTCGCGATCCAGCAGGCGCTGGCGACCTGAAGTCATGAAAGACCTGCGCGAAACCACGATCGAGTCGCAGGTCGTCTACGACGGCAGCTTCCTGCAGATGCGCCGCGATCGCGTGCGCCTGCCCAACGGCCACGAGAGCGCGCGCGAGTTCATCGTTCACCCGGGCGCCGCGACGATGATCCCGATCTTCCCCGACGAGCGCATTCTCGTCGAACGGCAGTACCGCTATCCGGTCGGCCTGACGATGATCGAGATGCCCGCAGGCAAGATCGATCCCGGCGAGACGGCGCTGCAGACCGCGAAACGCGAGCTCGTCGAGGAAACCGGCTACCTCGCCCGCGAATGGGCCTTCCTCACGCGGCTGCACCCGGCGATCGGATTCGCCACCGAGGTGATGGATCTCTTCCTGTGCCGCGACCTCGAGCTCACCGAGCACAGCCCCGACGAGGACGAGTTCCTCGAGATCGAGATCGTTCCCTTCGGCTGGCTGGTCGACGAGCTGCGCGCCGGGCGCCTCAGCGACGTGAAGACGCAGATCGCCACCTTCTGGCTCGAGCGGATGTTCTCCGGGGCGTGGCCGTGGCCGGAGTTCGAGCGGTCG
>JACDJB010000357.1_pt1 | contig 51809 bp, 42 predicted proteins | sample 7454121 | NCBI WGS metagenome assembly JACDJB01 (sample SAMN14253290, study PRJNA609438) | sludge metagenome | isolation source: sludge after 25d culture with pyrite | collected 2018-12-20 | reverse complement strand
GGCAGGTCGTAGCGGGCGAGGATTTCCTCGAACATGCCCGGCAGCGGTTTGCGGCAGCGACAGTGATCGTCGGGGCCGTGCGGGCAGAAAAAGACGGCATCGATGCGTCCGCCCGCTTCGCGCACGACGCGGTGCATTTTGGCGTGAATCTCGCCAAGCATGCCCGGGTCGAACAGCCCGCGCGCAATGCCCGACTGGTTGGTGGCGACGACGATCTGGTAGCCGGCCTTGCCCAGGCGGGCAATGGCTTCGATGCTGCCGTCGATCGGCTGCCATTCGTCCGGGTTCTTGATGAAGGCATCACTGTCGTGATTGATGACACCGTCCCGGTCGAGGATGATGAGTTTCACGACTGGTACCGCGGCCCCGGATCGTCAGCCGAGCTTCGAGATGTCGGCCACGCGGTTCATCGCGGCGCGCAACTGCGCGAGCAGGGCCAGACGATTGGCCCGCAGGCGCTCGTCCTCGACCATCACCATCACCTCGTCGAAGAAACGATCGACGGCCATACGCGCGCCGGCCATCACGCACAGCGCTCCGGACCAGTCCCCGGCCAGCATGCGCGTATCGGCGGCGGGCGCCAGTTCCTGCAGGCAGGCGGACAGCTCCTGCTCGGCCGCTTCACCGAACAGTGCCGGGTCGACGGCCGGGAGGCCGGCCTGCGGTGCCTTGCGCAGGATGTTGGCGATGCGCTTGTTCGCCGCGGCCAGTGCCTGCGCTTCGGGCAGGCCCGAAAACGAGCGGACGGCGTCCAGGCGCGCCGCGATGGTGTCCAGCCGCATCGGTCGCAGGGCGATGACGGCCGAGACTTCCTGGACCGCATGGCCGTGTTCGCGCAGCCAGCCCGACAGGCGCTCGAAGAAGAAGTCGGTCAGCGCCTCGCGCGGGCACTCGATGTCCGCGCCGAATGCGCTGCAGGCTGCTTCGATGAGCGCGTCCAGCGGCAGTGGCAAGGCCTTTTCCATCAGGATGCGCAACACGCCGAGCGCGTGCCGGCGCAGGGCAAACGGATCCTTGTCGCCGGTGGGCTGCTGGCCGATGCCGAACAGTCCGGTGAGCGTCTCGAGCTTGTCGGCCAGTGCCAGCACGATGCCGGTCATGCTCGCCGGCAGCGCATCCCCGGCAAAGCGCGGCAGATATTGTTCGGCGATGGCCGCGGCCACCGCCGGATCCTCGCCGTCGTGACGCGCATAGTAGCTGCCCATCACGCCTTGCAGCTCGGGGAATTCGCCCACCATGCCGGTGAGCAGATCGGTGCGCGCCAGCAGTGCGGCGCGTTCGACGTGCGTGGAATCGACGTGCGCGGGATCGACGTGCGCGGGATCGACGTCGAGCAGCGCCGCGATCGCACCGGCGATCCGCCGCACGCGCTGCGTGCGCTCGGCCTGCGTGCCCAGCCTGGCGTGGTAGACGACGTCGCCCAGCGCCGGCACGCGGCTTTCGAGTGTCGTCCGGCGATCCTGGTCGTAAAAGAAGCGGGCGTCGGCCAGACGCGGACGTACGACGCGCTCGTTGCCGGCAATGATCGGACCAGGATCGGCCACTTCCATGTTCGAGACGATCAGGAATTTCGGCAGCAGGCGTGGCTGCCCGGACGTGGTTTCCTGATCCCTGTGCACCCGCCCGTCGACGGAACTTTCGAACAGCGGAAAGTATTTCTGGTTGGTGCGCATCGTCAGGATCAGGCATTCCTGCGGCACCTGCAGGAAGGCCGGTTCGAATCCGCCGACCAGCACGGCGGGCCATTCGACGAGCGCCGTGACCTCGTCCAGCAGGCTCTGCAATGCCGTCTCGTCGCCGAGTGACGCGCCGAGGCCGGCCGCCTGTGCGCGCAACTGTGTTTCGATCCGGCTGCGACGTTCGGCAAACGACGCGATCACGCGGCCGGTGTCAAGCAGTCTTGCCTCGTAATCGCGCGCATGATCGATGACGATCTCGCCGTCGCTCTGGAAACGATGCCCGCGCGTGCTCCGGCCGGCATCGAGTCCGAGCACGGACGCAGGCACGACGCGCGTGCCGTGCAGCACGAGCAGGCCGTGCGCCGGGCGCACGAAGGCCACCGTGGTGTGTCCGTCGGCGAGCTGGTAATGCATCGTCTTCGGGATCGGCAGGGCGGCGATCGTCTCGCCGAGGGCCGCATCGAGACCGGCCTCGAGCGTCTGTCCCGGTGCGATGCTGCGATAGCGGAACACGTCCTGCTTGCCGTCGTTGGCCCGTTCGAGCGCGTCCAGCGGGGCGCCGAGTCTTTCTGCCCACTTGCGCAGCGCCTGCGTCGGCTGGCCGTCGGCATCCAGGCCGACGCGCACCGAAGGCCCCTTGTGCTCGATCGGCCGGTCCTGCGCGCGGGCAGCCACGTCGTCGATGCGCACGGCCAGCCGGCGTGGCGTGGCGAAGCGCTCGACCCGTGCGTCGGCCGCGGCCAGGCCGCGCGTCTGCAGCGCCTGCAGCAGGCCATCGGCAAATGCCGCGCCCAGCCGCTGCAGCGCTCTGGGCGGCAGTTCCTCGGTGAGCAGTTCGACGAGCAGCGGAGCGCGCGGATCAGGCTGCATCGTGCACCGTGTCGAGCATCGGGAAGCCGAGACGTTCGCGCGCGTCGTGATAGGCCTGCGCGACGGCACGCGCCAGCTTGCGCACGCGGCCGATATAGGCGGCGCGTTCGGTGACCGAGATGGCCCCGCGCGCATCGAGCAGGTTGAAAGTGTGCGAGCAATCGAGCATGCGCTCATAGGCCGGCAAGGCGAGACCAGCCTCGATCAGATGCACGGCTTCGCGCTCGTGGTCGTCGAAGTGGCGCAGCAGCCGGTCCACGTCGGCATGTTCGAAATTGTAGGCGGATTGTTCGACTTCATTCTGGTGAAAGACGTCGCGGTAGGTGATGCCCTCGGTCCACTCGAGATCGAAGACGCTCTCGACTCCTTGCAGGTACATCGCGATGCGTTCGAGCCCGTAGGTGATCTCGCCGGTGACCGGCTGGCATTTCAGCGAACCGACTTCCTGGAAATAGGTGAACTGGGTGACTTCCATGCCGTTCAGCCAGACTTCCCAGCCCAGCCCCCAGGCGCCCAGCGTCGGCGACTCCCAGTCGTCCTCGACGAACCGGACGTCGTTGGCCGACAGATCGATGCCGATGGCGCGCAATGAATCCAGATAGCGCTCCAGAATGTCGACCGGCGCCGGCTTGAGCACCACCTGATACTGGTAATAGTGCTGCAGGCGGTTCGGGTTTTCGCCGTAGCGACCGTCTTTCGGACGGCGCGACGGCTGTACGTAGGCGGCCCGCCAGGGCTCGGGGCCGATCGCCCGCAGGAAGGTGGCGGTATGGAAGGTGCCGGCGCCCACTTCCATGTCGTGCGGCTGCAGCAGGACGCAGCCCTGGCTGTCCCAGTATTGCTGCAGACGCAGGATCAGTTGCTGAAAGCTGGGCATGATGCCGTGCAGGTGGAGGGGCCGGTACATGCGGCCGTTGTGTTCATGGATGGGTGACAGTGGAGATGACAGCGCGGGAATGCCGCCCGCATTCTAACGGCTCCGCAGAACCCCGGCCCCGACAGCCAGCAGCGCGAGCGCCAGAATCAGCGCCGGCAGGTTGCCGTAGCGCGCGGCCGGCGTCAGCCGATCCTGTCCCTGCACCGTCACGTCGAGCACGCCGGCGGTGTATGGCGGCAGTTGCGCCAGCACGCTGCCGTCGGCATCGATCGCGGCGGTGACGCCGGTGTTGGTGGCGCGCAGCATCGGTCGGGCCGTTTCCAGCGCGCGCATGCGGGCGATCTGCAGATGCTGCGGCAGCGCGTGCGAATCGCCGAACCAGGCGATATTGCTGACGTTGATCAGAATGGTCGCGCCCTGGCGTACCTGGGCGGCGATTTCTTCCCCGAAGAGATCCTCGTAGCAGATGTCGAAGGCCAGTTTTTGTGTGCCGAGGACGAAGGGCAGCTGGTCGGCGCTTCCGCGCGCGAAGTCACCGAGCGGGATCTGCATCAGGTCGACGAACCAGCGAAAGCCGGGCGGGACGAATTCGCCGAACGGAACGAGATGGCGCTTGTCGTATCGCCAGGCGATCGATCCGTTGGCGTCGATCAGGGCCGCGCTGTTGGTGATCCGGCGAGGTTCATCGGCATCGGGCGCCGGAAACCGGGCCCGGGCCTGGGCCTGGGCAGACAGCGGCATGCCGATGGCGAGTCGGCCACCGCCGCTCAATGCGGCCAGCAGGGTTTCGCGCACGCTCCACGGGGTGTATTGCCACGGAACGGTCCAGGCGGTCTCCGGCAGCACCGTCAACTGCACCGGCGCCGGCGCAACCTGGCCGGCATACCACTGCATGGCGGCGAGCGTGCGTTGCGGATCGAACTTCAGATCCTGGGCGATATTGCCCTGTACCAGCCGGACGCGCACTGGTTCACCGTGTGCCGAGGTCCAGTCGATCTGCGCCAGCGCCAGACCGCCCGCAACTGGTACCAACGCCAGCAGGATGCCGGGAGCACGCAGGTTCCTGCCGGTCACTGCGAGGCCGATGCCGCTGGCGCTCAGTGCGGCCATGGTCGAGACGCCGTAGACGCCGAGCCAGGGTGCGAACGATGACAGCGGACCGTCGACCTGCGCATAGCCCGCGGCCAGCCAGGGAAAGCCGGTCAGCAGCCAGCCGCGAAGCATTTCGGCCAGCGTCCAGGCGCCCGCAAAGCAGGCGGCGATCGCGCCGGCGTACCGCGCGGCAGTCACCTTCGTTCGGCCCGGTCCGACCGCGCAGCGCTGCAGCACGCAGCAGGCCAGCACCGGAAACAGGGCGAGCCAGCCGGCGAACAACAGCAGGGCCAGCGCGGCGAGCGGCGCCGGCATGCCACCGTAGCGGTGCATGCTGATGTAGAGCCAGGACAGGCCGGCCACGAAGCAGCCCAGACCAAAGGCCAGGCCGATCCAGCCGGCACCTTGCCGGGCACGCAGGACGCACGCGGGCAGCACGGCCAGGGCGGTGATCGTCAGCCACCAGAATGGCCACGGCCAGAAACCGGCCGCATAGACCAGACCTGCAAGGAAGGCGATGGCCCGAATGGCCGACGGATGCATCCTGTGCGTCCCGGAACCTGCGTCGTGACCGGCCGTGGCTGACTGCTTCACGCGTCCCCGGGTGCTCGTGCCGCGCGATGGCTTCCTGCCGGCCGCTTCAGTTGCCGTGGGCGAGTGTGCCGGTCGCGCGCGGGCCGGTCAGAGCGAACCCCGGCAGTGTCGCGTCGGCACGATCGTCGAGATTGCCGACGATCTGTTCGGTCACGTCTTCCAGCGTTACGAGTCCCGCCGTGCCACCGTATTCATCGACGACGATCGCCAGGTGCGCGCGATGCGCACGCAGATCGCGCAGCAGCAGATTGAGTCGGCGCGATTCGGGAACGAAGAGAGCGGGCCGCAGCAGCTCGCGCATTTCGGTGCTCTCGTGCGCGCACAGGCGCAGCAGCGACTTGCTGTCGAGAATGCCGAGAACATTGTCGCGATCGTTCTCGATCACCGGAAAGCGTGAATGGCCGGAGCGTACGATTGTCGGAATGGCGGCTTTCAGCGGCTGCGAGACATCGACGACTTCCATCGCCGCGCGCGGCACCATCACGTCGCGTGCCGTCAGTTCGCAGATCTGCAGCACGCCTTCGATCATCGACATTGCCTCGGCGCCGAGCACATCGTGCTCGTGCGCCTGGCGCAGCAATGCAAGCAATTGCTCGCGATCCTCGGGAACACGGATCAACAGGGTGGCCAGCCGCTCCAGCAGCGATTTTCGTTGATCAGGACCTGGGGGTTCATCGGGCATCCGTAACAGTCGGAAGGCGGGTATTCCGTCGCAGCGCCCGCGATGGAGGCGAGGGCGACGATCCCGTCCGTTCCTGGAAGTGGTACTCGATGCAGGATACCCGATCGGCGCCCGTCGGGGGAAGCAGCCGACGTACGTGCGGCTGCGCTGTCCGGATCCGGATTCGCGGCGGCCAGGCGGCGGAAAAGTGTGGCTTGCCCGTCGCCGTTTCGTCGCATCCGCCCCGGCCCGCTGCGGCGTTGCGTTCCGGTTCGGACCCGTCAGTCTCGACTGGTATCCGCGGAAGCGGGCGTCGCTTCGTCCGTTGCGATCCACGGATCCGGCAGGCGCAGACGGCGCATGATCTTCGTTTCGCGCGTCTGCATGCGTGCCGCACCGGCAGGGCTGTCGTGTTCGTGTCCGCCGGCGTGCAGCACGCCATGCACGACCAGGTGCGCCAGGTGCTCGCGCAGGGTCTTGCCCTGTTCCTGCGCTTCGCGCTCGACGACCGGCAGGCAGATGACGATATCCGCCACGATCGCGCAGGGATCGTCGTAGCAGAAGGTCAGTACATTGGTTGCCTGGTCACGCTGCCGGTAGCGGTGATTGAGCTCGCGCCCTTCGTGTACGCCGGTGAAGCGCAGGGTGATCCGCGCATCGCTGTCGATGGCTGCGGCCACCCAGCGGCGCAGGCGCGCACGCGGTTCCGGCAGCACGTCGATTTCTTCGCCAAGCTGCACGGACAGCGACAGGCTCCGGGGGGGATTTTTCACTGCTGATCCCGCTGCGCGCCGTGCGCCGCGGCAGCCTCGTAGGCGTCGACGATGCGCGCCACCAGCGGATGGCGCACGACGTCGGAACTGTCGAATTCGGTGAAGGCGATGCCGCGGATCCGTGCCAGGACGGCGCGTGCTTCGATGAGCCCGGAATGCTGGCCGCGCGGCAGATCGATCTGGGTGACGTCACCGGTGATGACGGCACGCGAGCCAAAGCCGATGCGCGTCAGAAACATCTTCATCTGTTCGGGCGTCGTGTTCTGGGCTTCGTCGAGAATGATGAACGAGTGGTTCAGCGTGCGGCCGCGCATGTAGGCCAGCGGCGCGATCTCGATCGCCTGCTTCTCGAACATGCGCTGCGTGCGCTCGAACCCGAGCAGATCGTAGAGCGCGTCGTACAGCGGTCGCAGATAGGGATCGACTTTCTGTGTCAGGTCGCCGGGCAGGAAGCCGAGCCGCTCGCCGGCTTCGACAGCCGGGCGGGTGAGGACGATGCGCCGCACGGTGTCGCGCTCGAACGCATCGACGGCGCAGGCGACCGCGAGCCAGGTCTTGCCCGTGCCGGCCGGCCCGGTGCCGAAAGTGATGTCGTGCGCGAGGATGTTGCGCAGATATTCGCGCTGATGCGGCGTTCGTGCCTGGATGCCGCCGCGACGCGTACGGGAGGGAAGATCCGGCACCGGGGCAACCGTGCCGGCGCCGCCCCGGTGCGCGACAGCCGTATCGCCACCGGTCCCGGTCTCCTGACCGGTGCCGGTCCCACCGTCGGCAGCCCACTGCGCCTTGAGTTCCACCAGCCCGAGCTGGATCTCCTCGAGCGACAAGGGCTCGGCGGCCAGCGCCAGGAAATGTTCGAGTGCCAGCCGGGTCCGGCGCACGGCATCGGTGGCGCCGTCGAGATGGAAGCGGTCGCCGCGGCGCGTGATCCGCACGTCGAAGGCTTCTTCGATCTGGCGCAGATTCGCGTCGAGCGCACCGCACAGGTTCGCCAGGCGCTCGTTGTCGCTCTCCGCGATCCGGAATTCTCCGGCCCGAACATGCGCAGCGGAGCGGTGCGCGGCGTTCACGGCTGCGCCACGAGTTCGCCGCGCAGCGTGTGCGCGCCCGCCCCGGTGATGCGTACGTCGACGAACTGGCCGATGAGTTGCGCATCGCCACGGAAATTGACAACGCGGTTGTTCGAGGCGCGGGCGGCGAGCTCGCCTTCATGGCGCCGGGCGGCGTGTTCGACGAGTACGCGCTGCACGGTGCCGATCATCGCTTCGCTGATCGCGCGCGCGTGGCCGTCATTCAGTGCCTGCAGGCGCTGCAGGCGTTCGAGCTTGACCTCGTGCGGCGTGTCGTCGGGCAGATCGGCCGCCGGCGTGCCCGGGCGTGGACTGTAGACGAACGAAAACGAGGCGTCGAAGCGGATTTCCTCGATCAGGCGCAGCGTCTGCTCGAAGTCGGCGGCGGTCTCGCCGGGAAAGCCGACGATGAAGTCCGAGGTCAGGCTGATGTCCGGACAGGCGGCACGCAGGCGACGCACGATCGACTTGTATTCCAGCACGGTGTAGCCGCGTTTCATTGCGGTCAGAATGCGCTCGGCTCCGGACTGGACCGGCAGATGGACGTGTCTGGCCAGCTTCGGCAGGCGCGCATGCGCATCGATCAGCCTCGGGGTGAACTCGCGCGGATGCGAAGTCGTGTAGCGCACGCGCTCGATGCCGGGCAGTTCACTGACCAGTTCCAGCAGCAGCGTCAGATCGCCGGTCTGTCCGTCTGCGCCGCCGTTGGCGCTTGCGCCCGATACCGCATCGGTACCGATGCCGGTGCCGGCCTCGTCGATGCGCCCGCGCCAGGCGTTGACGTTCTGGCCGAGCAGCGTCACTTCGCGCACGCCCTGGGCGGCCAGTCCGGCGATTTCGGTCAGCACGTCGATCAGCGGCCGCGAGATCTCGTGCCCACGCGTATACGGCACGACGCAATAGCTGCAGTATTTGCTGCAGCCTTCCATGATCGTCACAAAGGCGGTCGCGCCGTCCGTGCGGGCCGGCGGCAACCGGTCGAACTTCTCGATCTCGGGGAAGCGGATGTCGACCTGCGAGCGTCCGCTTTCGCGCCGCCGGGCGATCAGCTCCGGCAGGCGGTGCAGGGTCTGCGGACCGAACACCAGATCGACGTAGGGCGCCCGTGCGACGATCGCCTCGCCCTCCTGGCTGGCCACGCAGCCGCCGACGCCGATCAGCAGATCGGGCCGGTCGCGCTTGAGCGCACGCACGCGACCGAGATCGGAGAAGACCTTTTCCTGGGCCTTCTCGCGTACCGAACAGGTGTTGAACAGGATGATGTCGGCATCCTCGATGCGGTCAGTCTTTTCCGTGCCTTCGCTGACGGCGAGGATATCGGCCATCCGGTCGGAATCGTATTCATTCATCTGGCACCCGAAGGTGCGGATATACAGCTTCTTCCTGCCACTCGTCATCTTGTCACTCCGGGTGCCGCGCACGAGCGCAGCGGCACCAGTACCTCAGCGCCTGGGGGCGGGTTGCTGCCACTGCGTCGATTCCCCTTGACCCGTCCGGGCGAACCGGCGTGGCACGGCCAGCAGGGCCAGCAGGATCAGAACCGACAGGACGGCCATCCCGGTGAACAGGTCGGCGGTCGCCACGCCGATGGAATCGCGCAGCCAGGCGTTTGCCGTGGCGTCCGTGCCGCTGGTATGCAGCACTTCCATCACCTGGTCGATATTGTGCGGCAGACGGTCCCGCAGGGCTTCGGGCGCGTGTGCCAGGCGGTTGCCGACCGAGGCGTTGAAGATGGCACCGAACACCGCGGCGCCCAGACTCTGTCCCAGATAGCGTGAAAACATGTGCGCCCCGGTGACGACGCCGCGCTGCTCCCAGCCGACCGCCGATTGCACGCCGACGAGCAGCGGTGTGGACAGCAGACCGAAGCCGGCTCCCAGGACGACCTGGTCGGCGACGACCATCCAGACGGGTTGCGGTTCGGGCATCCAGCCGAAACCGGCCGACGCCAGCAGGATCAGCAGCGCCCCGCCCAGCGCGGTGTCGCGAAAGCCGAAGCGCATGTACAGCGGCCCGGACAGTGCCGACGCCGGTGGCCAGCCGAGACTCATGCTCGAGAGCACGAAGCCGGCGCCGATCGCGCCCAGCCCCTGAACGGATTGCAGGAAGACGGGCAGATAGGCGCTGGGCGCCATCATCACCATGCCCATGCCGAGTGTGGCCAGATTGGATCCGGAAATGGCGCGCACGCGCCAGAGCCAGCCGGGCAGCACCGGTTCGGCCGCCCGGCGCTCGACCCGGATCGTCAGAAATACAAGGACGATCGTCACGACCAGCACTGCCGCCATGGGCAGCGAGAACCAGGGCCAGGTCTGGCCGCCCTGCAGCAGGCCGAAAATGAGCGTGCCGACGGCTGCCAGCACGAGCAGCGAACCGATGTAATCGATCCGTGGCTGCCGCCGTTCGAACGATTCGTGCAGGAAGATGACGATCAGTACCAGGGTCAGCGCCCCGATCGGCAGATTGATCAGGAAGATCCAGCGCCAGGAAGCGTATTCGGCAAAGGCGCCGCCCAGCAGCGGCCCGGCGATGGCGGCGATTCCCCAGACACTGGACAGCCAGCCCTGCACGGCACCGCGCTCGTGCACCTCGTACAGGTCGCCCGCCAGCGTCGAGACGGTCGCCATGATCGCGCCTGCTCCCAGACCCTGCAGGCCGCGGAAGGCGATCAGGCTGGGCATGTCCCAGGACAGCGAAGAGGCAGCCGAACCGGCGAGAAAAATCAGCGTGCCGACGATCAGCACCGGTTTGCGCCCGTACAGATCCGAGAGCTTGCCGTAGACCGGGATCGTGACCGTCTGCGCGAGCAGGTAGATCGAGAACACCCAGCTGAACAGGCGCAGGCCGCCGAGATCGCCGACGATCTGCGGGATTGCCGTCGACACGATGGTCGTGTCCATCGCCGCCAGCATCATCGTGCACATCAGCGCGATGAGTATCCAGCGGCGCGACTCGCGGGCCGGCGCATCTGTTTGCGCGCCAGCGGTGCAATCGGTTTCCGGTTCCGTTTTCAGGCCTGCATGATCTGCCGTGATCGCCCGCGGATCAGGTCGATCTGCAAGGGCGGCCAGGCTGCCCGGCAGAACAGGAATGGGGATGGTGGCGCATCAGGGACTCGAACCCCGGACCTGCGGATTATGATTCCGTCGCTCTAACCAACTGAGCTAATGCGCCAGTGAACCGGTGATTCTACTGATTCCTGCCTCATGATGTCAAAACATGGGACTGCTCAGCCGCTGCTCCGGCTCCTGGCAGCCTGTGCCGACGCAGCCTGCAGTGCTTCGCTGGTCCGGCGTGCCGCCTGCGCCGCCGCCTCGGCGAAATCCTCGCCGCTGCTCGCATACAGGATGGCCCGCGACGAGTTGACGAGCATGCGCGTACCGCCGGCGCGTACGGTGGCGTCGACGTCCGCGCCCTGGGCGCCGACGCCGGGCACCAGCAAGGGCATCGGGCCGACAATCTCGCGCACGCGCGCGAGTTCCGCCGGAAAGGTTGCGCCGACCACGAGTCCGATCTGGCCGTTCGTGTTCCAGTGCCGCGCCGCCATCTCTGCCAGTCGTTCGTACAGCGGTCGGCCATCGACGTCGAGTGCCTGCAGGTCACTGCCGCCTGGATTGGACGTACGGCACAACACGAAAACGCCGCGATCCTTCCAGGCCAGCCACGGTTCGAGCGAATCGAAGCCGAGCCAGGGGTTCACGGTCACGGCATCGGCACCGTAGCGTTCGAAGGCCTCGATCGCATAGCGCTCGGCAGTGCTGCCGATGTCGCCGCGCTTGGCGTCGAGCACCACGGGCTTGCCCGGATGGGTGCGATGGATGTGCTCGATCAGCGCCTCGAGCTGGTCTTCGGCGCGGGCTGCGGCGAAATAGGCGATCTGCGGCTTGAAGGCGCAGGCGTGCGCGGCGGTCGCGTCGACGATCGCCCGGCAGAATTCCAGGATCGCCTGCGGGCGCTCACGCAGCGCTGACGGCAGGCGCGCGGGATCCGGGTCGAGGCCGACGCACAGCATTGAGCCGGACGTGCGCCAGGCGGCTTCGAGCCGGGAGAGAAAATTCGCCGCCGGTGCGGCCCGGGTTTCGGCAGTCATGTTGCTCAGCGGATCGGAACGCCATCCTCGAAGCGTTCTTCCGGCGCATCGGCGCCGGCGGCGAACTCCGTGCCCGGATAGTACTTCGTCATGTCGTCGCGCACGCGTTGCAGCGGCAGGTCGGACCAGGTGCCGTGTTCGGTCAGATACTGCATGTGACGCCGACCGTGGGCGTCGTGCTCCTGATACAGGGCATCGCCGCGGCCGTCGAATTCGGTCGGCTGTACGCCGAAGCGTTCGCACAGCTCGATATTGAACGCCGGTACGGCCTTGACCCACTTGCCGTCGATCAGCAGGGCCGTGTAGCCATGGTCGTAGAAGAGGTCGCTGCCGCCCATGCGCGCGCGCAGTTTCTCGGTGTTCAGATGGTTGATGACGTCCGCCAGGCCGATCGCCGACGGAATGCCGATCGAGCGGGCACAGGCGGCCAGCAGACCGGCCTTGGGCACGCACCAGCCATAGCCGGCCTGCACGACATTGCTCGCGAGATAGGCCGGCGATTCGTAGCTGATGCGAAACGGATCGTAGCGGATCTTGTCGCGCACGGCATAGAACAGACGCACGGCGCGCTCGCGCGGGCCCTGTGCGTCACCGATCGCATCGCGCACGAATGCCTCGACGACAGGATGGGTGTAGTCGAAATAGGGCGTGGTGCAGAGGTACGGTGCGAGTGTTGCGGGATCGTCGGTGACGGGTGGCAGTCCGGGCAGGTGGATCGTTTGCATGTGATGCCTTCACGGGGTTGGTTTGCCGATCAGCCTCGGTGGCGTCGAGCCCGCGCTCGCATCATCGCTGGCGCGAGCCTGCGGGGGTGTCCGGGTGTGGCGGATCGGTTCGGGAGTCTGGAGGCCGGTTCGGGAGTCTGAGGGCCATTTCGGACCCGATTGCAGGGTTTCGCTACGATTTGTATCAAACTTTGGGTCGAATCCTCGTTATCGGCAGTCAAGGGAGATCCGGAATGGACAAGTCGGGGGCTTTGGTTCTGACGGCGGCATTCAGCGCGTTGATGCTGGCCGGGTGTGCAAACATGTCCGAGACCGGCAAGCGCACGGCCATCGGCACGGGTGCCGGTGCGCTCGCTGGTGCGGCGCTGGGCAGCGCAATCGGCGGCAGCGGGACGGCAACCCGCAACATGGCGATCGTCGGCGCGGCTGCGGGCGGCATCGGTACTTATGTCTGGTCGAGCCGGATGGAGCAGCAGAAGCAGGCCATGGAGCAGGCCAGCGCGGGTACCGGTGTCGAGGTCGTGCAGACCGAGGACAATCGGCTCAAGCTGAACGTACCGAGTGACATTTCCTTCGATACCGGCAGTGCCGTGATCAAGCCGTCACTGGCGCCGGTGCTCGACCGGTTCGCACGGACATTGAACGACTATCCCGGGACGAGCATCACCATCATCGGTCATACCGACAATACCGGCACGGACGCAGTCAATGATCCGTTGTCGGTCAACCGGGCAGCGAGCACCCGACAGTATCTGGCCGCGCAGGGCGTCGAGCCGTCGCGCATGTCGATCGACGGGCGCGGCTCGCATGATCCGGTTGCCGACAATTCGACCGCCGCCGGGCGGGCGATGAATCGCCGGGTGGAGATTTTCGTGGCGGAAGCCGCACCGGCACCGGCACCGGCTCCGGCCCCACGCTGATCCGCCGCCGGCCTTTGGCGATGGTCGTCAACGGGGAATCCATGTGCCGCAAGTGAAGGAGGCGCGTGATGCCGCAGAAAGCAAGGGAGATCCAGGGTCCGCAGGCGCTGGGTCCGTTGACGTGGCTGGTCGGTGAATGGGAAGGAAACGTCGGTGTCGATCTGTCCTATCACAATGTGGATGACGAGACGTCCGAGACCGGGTATTTCGAGCGCTTCCGCTTTCATCCGATCCCGATGCAGGTCAACGGTCTGCAGACGCTCGAGGGTCTGAAGTACGAGAACACGGCATGGCGCCACGGCGAAGAGGCGATGAATCCGTTTCACGACGAGATCGGCTATCTGCTGTGGGACAAGACCAACGGGCAGGTCATGCGTGCCGTCGTCTTCGGCCGCGGCATCGGTATCCTGGCGGGCAGCGACGCCGGCCCGCGCGACCGGAAAATCCATTTCAATGCGCAGGCGGGCGACGCCAACTACGGCATCGTGCAGAACCGGTACCTGTCGCAGCGGGCCGAGCTCAAGAGTTTCCAGGGCAGTTTCTGGCTCAATGACGACGGCACCTTCAGCTACGACCAGACACTGGTGCTCAAGCTGGCGACGCTCGGCGGCAAGGAGATGAACCACACCGATCGCAACACGCTGCACCTGGTCAGGCGCTTTCACCCGAGTGTCGAGATCGGCGGCTGAACGACGGCGCCGCATGCCGGCGACAGAACGCCGCCGACGGACGAAAAAAGACCCGCCGAGGCGGGTCTTCTGCCATCCGGCGACAGGTGCCGCCGGCGAGCAGCGGGACTTACATCCCCATGCCACCCATTCCGCCCATGCCACCCATGCCGCTCATGTCCGGCATGCCACCGGCCGGCTTGTCTTCCGGCGCTTCGGCGATCATCGCCTCGGTGGTGAGCATCAGGCTGGCGACCGAGGCAGCGTTTTGCAGTGCGGTACGCGTGACCTTGGTCGGGTCGACGACGCCCATCTCGACCATGTCGCCATAACCGCCGGTGGCGACGTTGTAGCCGAAGTTGCCCTTGCCTTCGAGCACTTTCGCGACGACGACGCTGGCTTCTTCGCCGGCATTGTTGACGATCTGGCGCAGCGGCTCTTCGACGGCACGCAGCACGATCTTGACGCCGGCGTCCTGGTCGGCATTGTCGCCCTTGACCTTGACGGCACCGCGTGCGCGCAGCAGCGCGACGCCGCCGCCCGGGACAATGCCTTCCTCGACGGCCGCACGCGTGGCGTGCAGTGCGTCTTCGACACGGGCCTTCTTCTCCTTCATCTCGACTTCGGTCGCTGCGCCGACGCGGATGACGGCCACGCCGCCAGCCAGCTTGGCGACGCGTTCCTGCAGTTTTTCACGGTCATAGTCGCTGGTGGCTTCCTCGATCTGCGCGCGGATCGCCTTCACGCGGGCCTCGATGGCCGCGGTGTCGCCGGCGCCGTCGATGATCGTCGTGTTTTCCTTGCCGACTTCGACGCGCTTGGCCTGGCCCAGATCCTGCAGCGTGGCTTTCTCCAGCGTCATGCCGGTCTCTTCCGAGATCACGGTGCCGCCGGTGAGGATGGCCATGTCCTCGAGCATCGCCTTGCGCCGGTCGCCGAAGCCCGGCGCCTTGACGGCCACGGTCTTCAGGATGCCGCGGATGTTGTTGACGACCAGCGTCGCCAGCGCTTCACCCTCGACTTCCTCGGCAATGATCAGCAGCGGCTTGCCGGCCTTGGCGACCTGCTCGAGCAGCGGCAGCAGATCGCGGATGTTGCTGATCTTCTTGTCGTGCAGCAGTACGAACGGCTCTTCGACGATCGCAACCTGCTTGTCCGGGTTGTTGATGAAGTACGGCGACAGGTAGCCGCGGTCGAACTGCATGCCCTCGACGATGTCGAGTTCGTTCTCGAGCGACTTGCCGTCTTCGACGGTGATGACGCCTTCCTTGCCGACCTTTTCCATCGACTCGGAGATGATCCGGCCGATTTCCTCGTCTGCATTGGCCGAGATCGAACCGACCTGGGCAATTTCCTTGCTGGTCGTGCACGGCTTGCTGAGCTTGCGCAGCTCTTCGGTCAGCGCTGCGACCGTCTTGTCGATGCCGCGCTTCAGATCCATCGGGTTCATGCCGGCGGCGACGAATTTCATGCCTTCACGCACGATCGCCTGTGCCAGGATCGTTGCCGTCGTCGTGCCGTCACCGGCGGTGTCCGAGGTCTTGGAAGCCACTTCCTTGACCATCTGGGCGCCCATGTTCTCGAACTTGTCCTTCAGCTCGACTTCCTTGGCCACCGAGACGCCGTCCTTGGTCACGGTCGGGGCGCCGAACGAGCGCTCGAGCACGACGTTGCGGCCCTTGGGACCCAGCGTCACGCGCACGGCATTGGCGAGAAGATTGATGCCGGTGACCATCCGCGTACGGGCGTCTTCGGCAAAATAAACCTGTTTGGCTGCCATCTGTCTGTATCTCCTGGAGGTTTCCTGAATCTGTCCGATTACTCGACGACAGCCATGATGTCTTCTTCGCGCATCACCAGCAGTTCGTCACCGTCCACCTTGACGGTCTGGCCGCTGTACTTGCCGAAGAGGACGCGATCGCCGACCTTGACGGCCAGTGCGCGTACCTTGCCGTCATCGCCGACCTTGCCGGTACCGACGGCGACGATTTCGCCCTGGTCGGGTTTCTCGGCGGCGGCGTCGGGGATCACGATGCCCGAAGCGGTCTTGTGTTCGTTGTCCAGGCGCTTGATGATCACCCGATCATGAAGGGGTCGCAGTTTCATGCGAATTGACTCCTCGATTGAATCGACGAAGGAAAGATGGACCGGGGCAGGCCATGCCTGCAGTCCGGAACACGGATCCAGCGCGATGAGTGCGGATCGACCTTGGTTCGGCCGGATTGTTAGCACTCGACGCTGACGAGTGCTGATTGTATGGAACCTCGCTGCGCTTTTCAAGTGCATCAGTGCGCAGGCGCTGCAGCAGGGACGCTGTCAGCTGGTTCCGACACTTGCGCCGGAACACGATGCCGGGGCGGGAATGCCCGGTTCGGAGAGGTATCGGGAGGGGATTTTCCGCGTTCCCATCCGCAGTCGTTTCCGGGGCGGGTGCGGAGTTGAACCGGCCGGGCGTGTGCCCGGCCAGCCGCCCGGACGGCCGATGCAACGGCGCCCGGGTGTTTCGTCAACGCTGGATTACAGCGGACGGATGGCCGAAGCCTGCAGGCCTTTCTGTCCCTGCTTCACAACGAATTCGACTCGCTGCTGCTCCTGCAGGGTACGGAAACCGTTGCCCTGGATTTCGGAGAAATGCGCGAACAGGTCGGCGCTGCCGTCATCGGGGGCGATAAAGCCGAAGCCTTTGGATTCGTTGAACCATTTGACCACACCGGTCACTCGATTGCTCATGTTGCGTGCTCCATACGATACGCGTTCAGGAATACACCACGACGCCCTGTGCAACGTACGACGCGGCACGGACTGTGGCGGCAAACAGGTCAAGAGGGGACAATCAGGTATTCGAGACGCGCTGCCCGTGGGGCAGGCCGGCTGGACACGCAGAGCTGTACCGACTCCTTCAGCATGCGGGGCGCAGCTTACTGGCAAGCATCCTGCATGTCCAGCATTATTTTTCGTTGCTGCTTCCGCGCCACGCCGGGTGCTCGATGATCCAGGCTGGCGGGCTGTCCGCGGCTCCCGCCGATGGTCGCGCAATGGTTCAGGCGATGCGCGAGTAACTGGCGCCGCCTTCGCGTCGGGCGATCTGTTCGGCGAGGTGGCGGTCGAAGGCCATGGCCACCGCGCGCACGAGCAGGCGTCCGCGTGGCAGCACTTCGATGCCGCTGTCGTCGATCCGGATGGCGCCGGCTTCGGCAAGTGTGGCCAGCGCTTCGCGTGCATCGTCCAGACGGTCACGGCTGCCCGCGCCGTGGCGCGCATCGAGGGCGCTCCAGTCGAGCGCGAAGTCGCACATCAGCGACTGGATGGCGTCGCGCCGCAGGAAATCGTCGGCATCGAGCGCGATGCCGCGCGTGGTCGGCAGCTCGTCGCGCCCGACGCGCCGGTAATAGCCGTCGAGCACCTTGTCGTTCTGCGCATAGACGTCACCGACCGAGGAGATCGCCGACACGCCCAGGGCGATCAGATCGCCCGAGGCATGCGAGGAATAGCCCTGGAAATTGCGGTGCAGCCGGCCCTCGCGCTGCGCGATCGCCAGTTCGTCGTCCTCGTGCGCGAAATGATCGAGGCCCAGGTGGCGATAGCCGGCTGCCTCGAACATGCCGACCGCAGTCTCGAACATGCGCGCCTTTTCTTCCGACGAAGGCAGATCGGCCTCGGCGATGCGCCGCTGCGGCTTGAACAGCGCCGGCAGGTGCGCATAGTGATAGAGCGCGATCCGGTCCGGTGCGGCGGCAATGGTCTTGCGCAGGGTCTCGGTGAACGTCGTCGCGTTCTGTTTCGGCAGGCCGTAGATCAGGTCGACATTGATCGAGCGGAAGGCGACGTCACGCGCCGCCTCGATCAGGGCAATCGTCTTCTCGTACGACTGGATGCGGTTGACGGCGCGCTGCACGTCGGGGTCGAAATCCTGCACGCCCAGGCTGAGACGGTTGAGCCCCATCGCACGCAGTGCGCGGATGCGCTCCGGGCCGACAGTGCGCGGATCGACTTCGATCGAATACTCGCCATCGTCGGAGAATTCGAAGCGCGTGCGCAGCAGGTCGACCACCTCGCCCAGTTCGGCATCCGGCATGAAGGTGGGCGTGCCGCCACCGAAGTGCAGATGCTGTACCGGCTGGCCGCGGCCGGTATGGCTGGTGATGAGATCGGCTTCGTGCCGCAGCGCTTCCAGATAGGGGGTCGACTGTTCGACGTGCTTCGTGCCGATCTTGTTGCACGCGCAGTAATAGCAGATCACCCGGCAGAACGGGATGTGGACGTACAGTCCGAGTGGCTCGCCGCGTCGGTCGGCACGCGCATCGAGTGCAAGCGCATAGCGCTGCGCATCGACGCGTTCGTCGAAGCGGTCAGCCGTCGGATACGAGGTGTAGCGGGGGCCCCGGCCGCCGAAACGCTCAAGCAGTTCGGCATCGATGACCAGCGGTTCGCGCGATGCAGGCATTTGCCGGCGATTATAGCGCCCGGGCATACCCGGTCTCGCGCCGTGGGGATAATGACGCAATGAGCGAACCAGGTCTTTTCCGACAGCTTCGGGCAGTGTTTCCGGCGGTGGTGGTCGCCGTCATGCTGCATTGCGCACCGGCCGGAGCGGTCGGTGCGACTGCCGCCCCGGCCTTCTCGCCGTCGGTGGCCGCCTGGTCGGAAGCGGCCGGGCTGGACGCCCGTGAGGTCAGTGCGATCGCGGTGCCGCTCGATGGGCATGAACCCCTGATCGCGCATCAGCCGCAGCGTGTGCTCAGCCCAGCCTCGACGATCAAGATCGTGACTACCTGGGCGGCCTTGTCCCTGCTCGGCCCGCAGTTTCGCTGGCAGACGGCGTTTCATCTGCGCGGAACGCTGGCCGACGGTGTGCTGCACGGTGATCTCGTCGTGCGCGGCGGCGGCGACCCGAAGCTGGTGATCGAGCATCTGGAGGAGATCATCGCCGGCCTGCGGGCAGCCGGACTGGAGCGGATCGAAGGCGATCTGGTGCTCGACGACTCGATCTTCGAGGCTGCCTGGCAGGACCCGGCGGACTTCGACGGCCGGCCATGGCAGCCCTACAACGTGTTGCCGTCGGGAGTGCTGCTCAATTTCAAGTCCTCGCGCCTGATTGCGCGTCCGGTCGGTGGACAGGTCGAATTCGCCTTCGATCCACCGCTGGACGGTGTGGCGATCGAGAATTTCGTGCGTGTGGTCTCGGGTCCGTGTCGCTACGGGGTGGCCGCCTTGCACGTGAGCGACGAGTACCGGGTGGATGCGGGCGAGGCGGACATGGGCCGGGCGGATGGACACCGGGCTGACGGGCCCGCCCGGACCGGTCCGCACCGGGGTGACGTGGTCGGGCCGGACATCGGTCGACACCAGGCTGATGTCCGGAGCAGTGAGCCGCCGCGGGTGCGCGTGAGCGGTGCGTATTCGCGAGCCTGCGGTGTGCAGGACGAATTCGTCTCGGTACTCGATCACCGTGCCTTTGCCGGGGCACTGTTCGGTGCCGCCTGGAAGGCGGCGGGAGGACAGTGGCACGGTCATGCCCGCATCGAGCGCGGTGCGGCACAGGGCGAGCCCTGGTTCGTCTGGACTTCGCCGCACACGCTGGCCGACGTCGTGCACGATATCAACAAGCGCAGCAACAATGTGATGACGCGTCAGCTGCTGCTGCAACTGGCGGCCCAGGCGGGCGAGAAGCCGGCGACACTGGCCGGTGCGCGTGCCCTGTTGCGTGACTGGCTGCGTCGGCAGGAGGTGGATTTGCCCGCCATCGTCGTGGACAACGGCTCTGGCCTGTCGCGCACGGCGCGCGCCAGCGCTGCCGATCTGACGGCGATCCTGCGCGGCGCGGCGCACGGCAGCCAGGCGGAACTGCTGCGCGAGTCACTGCCTCTGGTCGGTATCGACGGCACCATGAAGGCGCGCTTCAGTGGCGAAGCGCTTGTCGGGCAGGCCTGGATCAAGACCGGCAGCCTGCGTCACGTACGCGCGATTGCCGGCTATGTGCGTGCCGCTTCGGGGCGCATGTACGCCGTCGCCTTGATGGTCAACGGCGAGCGCGCGTCTTCATCCCGTCCGGTGCAGGATGCCTTCCTGCGCTGGGTGCACGAACACGGCTGATGCCGCCGCACCTCGTGCGGCGCCGTCGGGCGTCGTCGTGCCGCGCCTGATCCTCTACAGCCCGAGTTCGTCCCACAGGGCATCGACCCGCTGTACGGTCTGCGTGTCGAGCGTGATTGGCCGCCCCCATTCGCGGTTCGTCTCGCCCGGCCACTTGTTGGTGGCGTCGATGCCCAGTTTCGAGCCCAGTCCGCTGACCGGGGAGGCGAAGTCCAGCGAATCGATCGGTGTCTGCTCGACCATCGTGCTGTCGCGTGCCGGATCGACGCGTGTGCTCATGGCCCAGACGACTTCCTGCCAGTTGCGCACGTCGATGTCGTCGTCGACGACGATAACGAATTTCGTGTACATGAACTGGCGCAGAAAGCTCCAGATGCCGAACATCACGCGCCGGGCATGACCCGGGTATTCCTTGCGGATTGCGACGATGGCCATGCGATACGAGCAGGCTTCCGGCGGCAGGTGAAAGTCGATGATTTCCGGAAACTGCCGGCGCAGGATCGGCACGAAGATCTCGTTCAGCGCGACACCGAGCATGGCCGGCTCATCGGGCGGCTTGCCGGTATAGGTGCTGTGATAGATCGGGTTGCGCCGCATCGTGATGCGCTCGATCGTGAAGACCGGATGCCATTCGCGTTCGTTGTAGTAACCGGTGTGATCGCCGAAAGGTCCCTCGGGCGCCATTTCCCAGCCGGTGCGCGCCGCTGGTGGCAATTCCCCGGCCCGGCCGTTGCCGGCGCCGCCGTTTCTCGCTCCGGATCGATCGCCGGGGTCGTCGCCCGGGCCGAAATCGAACTGTCGGGCATTGGCCCGGGTACGCGCGCCTTCGGGATCGGGGCGGATTACCCCCTCGAGGATGATTTCCGCGCGTGCCGGCACGTGCAGCGTCGAGCCGAGGCAGCGTGCCACCGCCGTGCGTGCGCCACGCAGCAGTCCGGCAAACTGGTATTCGGACATCGCGTCGGGAATCGGTGTGACCGCCGCCAGCATCGTCGCCGGATCGGCGCCCAGTGCGACGGCCACCGGAAACGGTTCGCCCGGATGCGCCTGCGCGTGATCGCGGAAATCCAGCGCACCGCCGCGGTGGGCCAGCCAGCGCATGATCGTGCGGTTGCGATCGAGCACCTGCTGTCGGTAGATCCCCAGGTTCTGTCGTTCGCGCCGCGGTCCGCGGGTGATGACCAGCCCCCAGGTGATCAGCGGTGCGGCGTCTCCGGGCCAGCAGGTCTGGATCGGCACGTGCGCCAGGTTGACGTCCGCGCCCTCCAGCACGATTTCCTGACAGGGCGGATGCGCCTCGGGCGTGCGCACCGCCATGTTCATCGCCTGACGCAGGATCGGCCATTTGTTCCAGGCATCGCGCAGTCCGCGCGGCGCTTCCGGCTCCTTGAGCCAGGCGAGCAATTCCCCGATCTCGCGCAGGGCTTCTGTCGAATCGGCGCCCAGCGCTGCGGCCACCCGCTGCGGCGTGCCGAACAGATTGGCGAGCACCGGCATGTCGAACGTGCGGCCCCCGGTTCGCGCGCATTCGAAGAGCAGGGCGGGCCCGCCCTTGCGCAGCGTGCGGTCGGCCAGGGCCGTCATTTCGAGATGTGGCGACACGGGCAGCGCGATGCGGCGCAACTGGCCAGCCGATTCGAGGGATGCGAGGAACTCGCGCAGGTCCTGGTATTTCAAGGCGATGTCCGGATGGATGCAGACGGTGGATGGCTACATGCATTCCCGGAACGGGATGCCCATTGTGTCATCCCGGCTACGTTTCGGGAGCCGAAACGTGAACTGTTTCTCACATCACGGAATGCAAGGTTGACCCTTTGTATACATACTACCTAGAATCCGTTCCATTCCGGCTGCCGCCGAACGCGGTCTGCGTTTCGTGTCTTGCATCCGGTAGTGCCCGGTTTTTGCCGGGTACGACAAGCGGCCTTCGTGCCATGCGGTCGGCGCATCCCGATGGTGCGCGGCCAGCGAAGCCGCCTGGTGACCGATTCCGTCCCGGTCGACGTTCGCACGCCGCGCGTTTCCGCTCCGGTTGCCGACGTGCCGGGTGGGTCGTGTCGGCAACATGTGAAGCAATCCGTCACATTCACGCCCAAGCAGAGAACGTGAATCCGTCATCCACGCCTGACCAGCGCGTCATGAAGCGTCCGTGCCTGACCGTCGATGCCGGCCATGCCGCCCGATGTGGCGGTCATGGCCATCGTGCCCGGTGCTGCGCGGCAATGCATGCCGGTACGCCGTGCAGACGCGGTCGATCACGGCGCAGGTTCTGAGAGGGCCCCGGATGCACCAGGATCAGGCCGATGCCGACACCGGGGCGCCCGCGCAGACGGCATTCGCAGCAGTCGAACAGACCGTCAGACGGCGACGTCAGGCGCGGATGATGGCGACCGCCGGTGCCTGGACCATCGTGTTTCTGGCCATCCTGGCCGTGCCGGCACCGCCGAAGGCTGCATCGATCGCGGTCAGCGCCACGGCACCGATGGCAGGGTCCGGACCGCCGATCCGGCTCGTGCAGGAAGACCGGCACATCGATCAGGCGGCTGCCATATTGGTGCGTGACCGTCTGGCGTTTCCGTGGCTGATGAACCCCGCGGCGCGCGAAAAGGCGGTGCGTACGGGCACGGGCAGAAGGGCGCAGCCATCCGGTGCGATGGTTCCCGTGCGAACGGCAGCAGGGGCCGGCGGCACCTTCCTGCCGCTCAGGCTGTCCGATGAACAGCGCCGCATATCGCGGTTCGTCTCCGGCCGCTACCGGGTGAAACCGGAAAATGCCCAACGCTACGTCGCCTACGCTTACCGGGCGGCCGACGAATACCGACTCGATCCATATCTGGTCCTCGCCGTCATGTCGATCGAATCGGGTTTCAACGCGCAGGCGCGCAGTGCCGCCGGTGCGCAGGGACTGATGCAGGTCCTCACGCGGGTGCACCATGACAAGTTCGAGGCGTTCGGGGGCGCCGCAGCCGCCTTCGATCCGGTCGCGAACATCGCCGTCGGCGCCCGCATCCTGAAGGAATATCTGGTGCGCGAAGGCAGTGTCGAAGGCGCGCTGAAATCCTATGTCGGCGCGGCCCTGCTGGCGCACGATCATGGCTACGGAAAGAAGGTGCTGACCGAACGCGGCCGGATCGCCGCCGTGGCACGCGGGCTGTCGGCATCCAGAGCGATGTCGGCACGACGTGACGAGGTCATCCGTCTGGCGATGTCCCGGACGCCCGTGGCCGTGGCCAGCGCCGGGTTCATCGATGCCGGCACGAAGGTGACCCGGATCGACTGAGGGGCACCGAAGCAATCCCGACGCGATCCTTCACGCCCGTTTGGCTCTTCGAAAGCATCAGGGGGCCAGGGGCCGTGCCGTCAACGGACTTCGATGCGGTCACGCCGCCGATCGCGGCAGCCAGGTTTCGATCCGCTCGAGTGCTTCCTCGATGAGTTCCAGCGAAGTCGTGTACGACAGACGCAGATAGCGTTCCGTTTCATTGCGGCCGAAATCCGCTCCCGGGACGACCGACACCAGCGCCTCTTCGAGCAGCCGGCGCGCAAATTCCTCACTGCCGTCCCCGTAGGCGCTGCAATCCGCCCAGACATAGAACGCACCGTCGGGGCTCACCGGTACCGGCAGCCCGATGGCCCGCAGGCGCGGGACGATGAAGTCGCGCCGTTGGCGAAACGCCTCGCGCCGCTGCCGGTAGATGGCCTGGGCTTCGTTGTCGAAGCAGGCCAGGGCGGCGTGCTGGGCCAGCGTCGACGCGCAGATGTACAGGTTCTGCGCCAGCTTCTCGAAGACGGGAGCCAACGCCGACGGAACGACGAGCCAGCCCAGCCGCCAGCCGGTCATGTGGAAATACTTCGAGAAACTGTTCACGACGATGACGTCGTCGCCCAGCTCCAGTGCGCTGCGTGCCGCGCCGTCGTACTGCAGGCCGAGATAGATCTCGTCGACGACGGTGAAGCCGCCACGGGCCCGTACCGCATCGACGATGCCGGCCAGTTCGTCGAAGGCGATGGCGGTCCCGGTCGGGTTGGCCGGCGAGGCGACGAAAACGCCGCGCGTGTTCGCGCGCCAGTACGATTCAACCGCCGAACGGGTCAGCTGGAAACGGGTCCGGGGGCCGACGGGAACCGCTTCCGGCACGCCGTCGAAGGCGATGACGAAGTGCCGATTGCACGGATAGCCGGGATCGGTCATCAGAACGGCAGCGCCGGGATCGATCAGCGCACAGCTGGCCAGGGCCAGCGCGGCGGACGCACCGGCCGTCACGACGATGCGCCCCGGATCGAGATCGATGCCGTGACGTGCGCCGACGTCGGCCGCAATTGCGCGGCGCAGCTCGGCCGTGCCGGTGGCGGCGGTGTACTGGGTGTGTCCTGCGCGTGCGGCCCGTTCGAGTGCGGCGATCACGGACGGCGGGGCGCTGAAATCAGGCTCGCCGATGCTCATCTGGATGACACGGTGTCCGGCGGCCTGCAGTTGTGCCGCGCGCGCCGCCACCTCCATGGCCTGGAAGGGTGCGATGTCCGCCGTGCGCCGGGCGAGACCGGGCAGGCGGCCGGTGTCGGGCGTGTTTCGCGTCGACGGCGACGATCGTTGCGTACGGGGAGGGGTCATCGACCGGCCATTGTAGCGGCTGCGCCGGCGCCCCGGGCCCGGGCCGTCGACCTGACATAATCGCTCCTCCGGGAGCCCGTGCAGCAGTCGTTCCGGACGCGTCCGACTGCGCCACGGGTTCCGCACTGGCAGGAAGCGGCGATGATGAGCGGGGCGATGACGGACGGTGAATTGACGGGCGGGCCGGGTCACGGTGCAGCGGGCGCCGATGCGCCGAATCCGGATCTGCGCCAGGCCGCGCTGGATTATCACGAAGCCGGCCGCCCCGGAAAGATCGAGGTCACGCCGACCAAGCAGTTGCTGTCACAACGCGATCTGGCGCTGGCCTACTCGCCGGGCGTCGCCGTCGCCTGCGAGGAAATTCTCGCCGATCCGGTCAATGCGTTCCGCTATACGGCGCGCGGCAATCTCGTCGGGGTCATCACCAACGGCACGGCCGTGCTCGGCCTCGGCAACATCGGTCCGCTGGCGGCCAAGCCGGTCATGGAAGGCAAGGCGGTCCTGTTCAAGAAATTCGCCGGCATCGACGTCTTCGACATCGAGATCGAGCAATCCGATCTCGACCGCTTCATCGACACCGTGGCCGCGCTCGAACCGACCTTCGGCGCGATCAATCTGGAGGACATCCGCGCGCCGGACTGCTTCTACGTCGAGGAAAAGCTGCGCGAGCGGATGAAGATCCCTGTCTTCCACGACGACCAGCACGGTACGGCCATCGTCGTGGCGGCCGCCGTCCTCAACGGGCTGCGCGTGGTGCGCAAGGAGATCGGCGAGATCAAGCTGGTCTGCAGCGGAGCCGGCGCGGCAGCACTGGCCTGCCTCGGGCTGCTCGTCGACCTCGGCCTGAAACGCGAGAACATCTGGGTGGCCGACATCGTCGGCGCGGTCTGGAAGGGCCGCACGGAGTTGATGGACCCGGTCAAGGAAGGCTACGCACAGGACACGCCGCTGCGCACGCTGGGCGAGCTGATCAGCGACGCCGACGTCTTTCTCGGGCTGTCCGCCGGCGGTGTGCTGAGCGGCGAGATGGTCGAGCGGATGGCGCCGCGTCCGCTCGTCTTCGCCCTGGCCAATCCGGTACCGGAAATCGATCCGGAGATCGTGCGCCGCGTGCGCCCGGATGCGGTCATGGCAACCGGTCGCACCGATTACCCGAACCAGGTCAACAATGTCCTGTGCTTTCCGTTCCTGTTCCGCGGTGCGCTGGACGTCGGCGCGACGACCATCACGCGCTCGATGGAGGTCGCCGTCGTACATGCGATGGCCGATCTGGCCCGGGTCGAGATTTCCGATGTCGTGGCTGCCGCATACGGCCGGCACGACCTGTCGTTCGGGCCGGAATACCTGATTCCGAAGCCTTTCGATCCGCGCCTGATCATACGGATCGCGCCGGCCGTGGCCCGTGCCGCCATGGAGGCAGGCGTGGCCAGAAGGCCGATTGCCGATTTCGACGCCTATCACACGCAGCTCGAACAGTTCGTCTATCACTCCGGCCACTTCATGCGACCGATCTTCCTGCAGGCGCGCCTGAGCGCCGGCAAACGGGTCGTGTACGCCGAGGGCGAGGAAGAGCGGATCCTGCGTGCGGCCCAGGTGATCGTCGATGATCACCTGGCACGGCCGATCCTGATCGGACGCCCGGCGGTCATCGAGAAACGCCTTGCGCGTTTCGGGCTGCGCATGAAGCCGGGCGCCGATTTCGATATCGTCAACCCGGAACAGGACGATCGCTACAACGAGTACTGGCGCGAGTACCATCGCCTGACCGAACGTGCCGGCATCACCGAGCAGTACGCCCGCATCGAGATGCGCCGGCGCCTGACCCTGATCGGCTCGATGCTGGTGCGCATGGGCGACGCCGACGGCATGATCTGCGGCACTTTCGGCTCGTTTGCCGCGCATCTGGCGTACATCGACCAGGTCATCGGCAAGCGTCCCGGTGCGACCGTGTACGCGGCGATGAACACCCTCGTGCTGCCGGACCGGCAGGTCACGATCGTCGACACGCACGTCAATGCCGATCCGGATGCGCACCAGATCGCCGAAATGACGCTGATGGCCGCCGATGAGCTGGTGCGCTTCGGCATCGTGCCGCGGGTGGCGCTGCTGTCACATTCCAATTTCGGCACCTCGAATCATCCGACCGCCCTGCGCATGCGCGAGGCGCTGGAACTGATCCGGGCGCGTGCGCCAGGGCTCGAGATCGATGGCGAGATGCACGGTGACGGCGCGCTGAATCTGGCCTTGCTGCGCGAAGTGATGCCGCGCTCCACGCTGAGCGGAGATGCCAATCTGCTGGTCATGCCCGGCATCGACGCTGCCAACATCTCGTACAACCTGCTCAAGACGGCGGCCGGACACAATATCGCGATCGGGCCGGTGTTGCTCGGTGCGGCCCGGCCGGTACACATCCTGACGCCGGCCGCGACCGTGCGCCGGATCGTCAACATGACGGCGTGGATCGTCGTGGACGCAGGCACGCCGCGCGCCGATCGGGGCTGATCACCGCCTGCGCCCGGCAATTCGCCGCTCGTCGGAATCCCGGCTGAATCACCGGTCCCGGACCGTCTCTTCGTGCCAGTCTAGCGGGCGGGCGCGAAAGATGTGGCCCAGGATGCATGCAATTCTCCCTCCCGGTGGCGAGCCCCGATGATGTCTGCTGGTCTGCCCGAAATCTCCGGATCCGTCGGTCAGCGGGATCGCGAGGAAGCGGATGTGCCGCTCGATCCACGCCGACGGCTCAGGTTGCTGCAGGAATGCCGCGACATGGTGGTCGCGCGTCTGTCGACATTCATTGCCGAAGCGCTCGACGAGATCGGCGTCGAACTGGCCGGGGCTGCCGTGAAGGCGTCCAGTCACGAAGAGCAGCAGGCCCTGTTCGACGCGTTGACTCTGGTGCGCAGCCGTCGTCATGACCTCGAGTTCCGTTTCCGCAAGATCGCTGCCGAGCTGTTCGAACAGCGTCTGTTCGAGCCGGCATCGGCGTCTGTACGCACGTCGGCCAGCCTGTCCGGCGAGCTGACACTGCTCGACGACAGTGCCATCGACGATCGCATTGCCGTTGACCGCCTGGCGCGCAACGCACGTCGTCAACTGGACCCGGACGAAGTGCTCGGCGTACGTGCACGGCTGGCCACGCTGCTCGGCCGGGAGTGGTTCGATGAGACCGATTACCCGGCTTCTCCCGAGCTGGTCTTCCAGGCGCTGCTGGATTCGCTCGATGAACTGGCCGTGTCGCCGCCGGCCCGCACGGCGCTGCTGCAGGCCTTCGAACCCTGGGTGACGGCCAGTCTGGCCGACATGCATGCCAGTCTGAACCAGCGCCTGCTCGGTGAGAATGTCCTGACGTCGATCCGCCTGCGCCCGGTGCGCACCGGGGACACGACTTCGGTCGGCATGCTGGAGGCACCGCCGGCTGCGGGCAGCCATCCGGCGGGTGCCCGGCAGGTTCCGACCTGGCACCATGCCCTGGCCGGCAGTGGTCCCGGGGGCGGATTCGCCACCGGTCTGCAATCCGGGGCGGTGTCTACCGATCCCTCGCGGCTGTTCGAAGAACTGGTGCATCGCATCCATGCGGACCAGGGAGATCACGCCGGCGTGCGACGCGTGGCCGCCGGTGTGCTGTCGGATCCGGGAACCTTCGCTGCGACGGCTGCTCCGATGCCGGCCGCAGCGACCAGTCTGATCGAGACCCTGCACGCGCTGCAATCGAGTTCGCGCGATGCGTCCGACGTCGCCCCGCTGATTGCGCAGGCCATCGACCATGCGCGCGAACAGGGGTCACCGCTCGACCGCCTGACGGTCGATATCGTCTCTCTCGTCTTCGACTACATCTACGCGGATCGGCGCCTGCCCGATGCGGTCAAGCAGCAGTTGCTGCGCCTGCAGGTCGTGGCGGTCAAGGCGGCCCTGCTCGATCGCAGTTTCTTTGCGCGGCGCCAGCACCCGATGCGTCGTTTGATCGACCGGATCAGCCGCCTGGCGACCGACCCCGACGTCGACTCCACCGGCGGCGCAACCCTGATCGGCGGAATCACGTCGATCGTCGACTGGATCCTGGAGTGTTTCGACGACGATCTGAAGATCTTCGACGAGGCGCTGGTCCGTTTCGACGAACTGGCGCAGGCCGAGGAGGATCGGCGCGCAGCTGCGCTGACCGAACTGGCACGGCAGGCCGAGCAGGCGGAAGCGCTGGTCATCGCGCGCGAAGCGGCCAATGCGGACCTGGCTGCCTGCATCGACGGGACGACACCCGTCTTCATACGCGCATTCCTCGACGACTGGTGGTCCGGTGTCCTCGCCTGCGCAGAGGTCGACGGCAGTTGTGCCGGCATGGATCGGGCAGCAGCCCTGCGCGTGGCGCAGACACTGATCTGGAGCGCGGCCCCCAAGACACCCGACGAGGTCGTGCAACTGGCCGCCTGCCTGCCGCAGATGATCACCTCCCTGATCGAATCGCTGCAGGAAACCGGCATGGACGAGACACAGCGGCGGCAGTTTTTCGATCAGTTGCTGCAATGGCATGCACAGATGGTTCGTGACGCCAGGAAGGGCTATCCGGATTCTCCGTCGGCGCGCTTCCGGCCGGGTGCCGCGGACAAAGGCGCCGTCCATGTCGACCGGCGGTCGGCGGCATCCGGGACCTCCACTGCCGGCGCTTCGCAGGCACCCGCGGCTCCGGTCTTCGGATTCGCCGCGGTCGATGCCTTGCAGCGCGGCGACCTGATCGAGTTCGATGATGATGACGGAGTCGCACAACTCGTCAGACTGGCCTGGGTCAGCCCCGGGCGTCGCCTGTACATCCTCTCGCGCTTCCCCGATTTCGGCAGATCGCTCGAGCGTGCCGAACTCGTATCCTGGATCGCCTCCGGACGCGCCCGCCGGATCGAACCGCACAGCACGGTCGATTGCGCGCTCGACGCGATTGCCGCCGGTGGCAACGAAATCGAAACCGGAACCGTCTCCCGGGAATGCACGCCGTGATCGGCTGCGCGTTGCGCGCGGCTGATCTCCGTACCGGCGCCGAGCCACAGGCTCTTGTCGAATCGCGGGCTCTTGCCGGGCCGTAGACTCCTTCCCGGCCGCAGGCTCTTTCGTCGCCGCACCCCGCGGCCGGATTCCGGAACCCCGAAGTGTGCAAGCCCGGTCCCCGTCATGGCCCGGGCTTGCGCGCGGCCGATTCTCCGATAGCATGCTGCCAGTGCGGTGTGAAACATCGCAGTCAGCGTTTCCCGGAGGAGTGCGCATCGCATGGGTACCCTGAGCAATATCGCGCCACACGCCGTGCTGCCCCTGCAATCGTACGATCGGAACGCGCTGCGTCTGGCGGCTGCCGACGCCGGTCAGCGCGTATTGCAGGCGGACTGTGCGGGTGCGGGCGATCCGGACTCGGTACTCGGCCGGATCGCGGCGGATTTTGCGTTCTCCGGGAACGGAGCGCCCAGCCACGATGCGCTCTATCAGGAAGTCACCAGCCTGCAGCCGGATCCGGCGGCCGAATCACCAGGCTTCGTCGTCTTCCTGGAGAATCTTCCCGAGACACCGGCCTTCGATCGTGCCGCGCGTGATCGCCTGCTCGACGTCTTTCGCGAAGCGGCCGATTATTTCTACGATCAGCAGACCGCGTTTCGCGTGTTCTACTCGGTGCGCAGAACCTCGTAGCGATCGGATGTGCCGGTCATGCCGGCACCGGGGCCGGATCCCGGATGAGCCGGGCCGGCAGGGTCGGAATTGCCGGTTGCCCCCGCAGAGTTGCCTCAGCCGTCCCGGAAATCGCCGCCCAGCGCCTGCAGTGCAGCCAGTGCGGCGATCCCGGCCGTCTCGGTGCGCAGGACGCGCGGACCGAGCCGTATGGCCCGGAAACCCGCTGTCCGTGCGCGGGCAAGTTCGATGTCCGTCAGTCCTTTTTCCGGACCGATTAGCAGTTCGATGGCGTTCGCAGGGTCGATGCCGGAGTCGCGCAGGCTGCCCTGGCTTCCGGGCGCGAGGACGAGGGCCGTCGGTGCACGTGCCCGGGTGTCGTCACCAAGCCAGGCTTCGAGCGGCCGGATCTCGTGCAGAGTCGGCAAAACGTCCCGGCCGCACTGCATGCAGGCCGCCTCGATCAGGCGTTGCCAGTGTTCCTGTCGACGCCGGCTGCGCGGGTCGTCGAGCCGCAGCGGTGAATGTACCGAGAGCAGCGGTTGCACGGCGTGCACGCCCAGTTCGGTGACCTTCTCGATCAGCCAGTCCATGCGTTCGCCGCTGCAGATACATTGTGCGAGCGTTACGTTCAGCGGACTCTCGGTCGGCACCTGCCGGGGCTCGCCGAGCCGGATGGTGCAGGCGCGCGGATCCGCCGTTTCCAGCCAGGCGTCGAAACGCGTGCCGCGTCCGTCGAAGCATTCCAGCACCGCACCGGGTTTCAGCCGCAGCACCCGTACCAGGTGATGCGAGCGGTCAGCGTCCAGTTGCAGCGCTCGCGCGTCTCCCGCCCGGACGTTGGCGAGCAGCACACGAGGCCGCATGCTGCCGGACCTGCCGCTGCGTGCCGAATTCATGTGGGGGGCGGGGCGATCCGGCCCGGTCCGGATGGACTGGCGCTCAACCGGCGCGTGCGAGCGGGACGATCTCGGCACCGTGATTGCCGTTGTCGGGCAGCAGTTCACGGTAGAAGTTCGGCAGGGCGAACAGCCCCTGATGCGTGGCGCCGTTGTAGTAGCGAAGATCGTCGATGCCGCGTTCCTGCAGGCGGCGCGCAGCGCTGTCCGGATCGAGTGCGAGCGGATCCAGGCTGTCCGAGGCGCAACACAGGCCCCAGTAGGCGCCATACAGCGGAATGAACAATCCGAGCGGGCGAACGATACGGAAGACGCGGGCGAGTTCGGCCAGCAGGCGGCGCACGAGTTCGGGTTGATACAGGGGCGATCCGATGTGCAGCGTGATGGCCGCGCCCGGATTCATGGTTTTCCTGAGCAGACGGAAGAAGTCGGCCGTGTACAGGCGGTGTGCCGGCGTATCGGGATCGGTCAGGTCGAGCACGACCAGGTCGAACCCTTCTCCCGGCGGGCGCGTGAGCTGCTCCACCGTTGCCCAGCCGTCGCCGATGCGGATGTCGACGCGCGGATCGTCGAAGGCGCCATGATGGACCTGCTGCAGATGCTCGCGCGCGACGCGGATCACTTCGGCATCGAGTTCCGCCAGAACCACCTCCCGCATGGAGGGATGCTTGAGCAGTTCCTCGGTGGAACCGCCATCCCCGCCGCCGATCACCAGTGCGCGCTCGGGCTTCGGATGCGCGATGGCCGCCGGATGCGTGATCGCTTCATGGTAGAAGAATTCGTCCCGCTCGGAGGTCATGTAGCAGCCGTCCAGGCGAAACAGCTTGCCCCACTGCGGCGTATCGAAGACTTCCAGCGTCTGGTACGGCGTCCGGATGGTTTCGAGCCGACGCGCCGCGCGAAAACCGAAGGCGGCATCCGGACTCAGCCATTCGAGCAGGAGTTCACCTTCGCCGGATTCGGGGTCTTCCGAGCCGCGCAGGATCCGGTTCGTGTTCTGCCGGTGCGGTGCAAAGGCGACGATCAGGTCGGCGAGCAGGCTCTCGGCCTTGGCTGAATTGTCGGTCGAGAAATTGCATACGTAGACGTCCAGCGTGACGCCGCTGCGCTCCGGCCAGGTATGCACCGCCACATGGGATTCGGCCAGCAGCACGGCGCCGGTCACGCCGCCCGGCTCTCCCTGGTAATCGGGAAAGGTGAAGAATTTCTCGTCGACGAGCGTCAGCTCCGCCTTGCGCACCGCGTCGCGGCACATGGTGGCGAGTCGTTCGGCTTGCGTGAACAATGCCAGGTCGCACTGGCAGTCATACAGATCGGCAGTGAGGTGCAGTCCCTGCATTTCGTTCCAACCCAGTCCCTCTGGTGAGGGTGAAGACCCCAAGACCCCCGGACGCGCCTCCTGCATCCGCCCCCGTATGGAGCAGATGCGAGCATCGCGATCGGGATGTCGCAATGTCGGCGCTTCCGGGACGCTCCGGAGGACGTTCGCACCTGGTTGCGTTCGCTGGACCGCGTCCGCATGACTGCGCCCATCGTCCGGGCTCCGGCCCCGTGGCGGCGCCGGAAAGCCGTGCGTCACCGCCCGGCCAGTCCCTGAGTATCCCCACGGTGATTCCTCGGGGATCCAGATCAGTGGAAATGTCGCCGTGTCCTGCGATCGCGGTGTTTCGGCGCGACCGGCAACCCGGCGAGAAAAGCCGTCGATTCTATACGATTTTCCGGAAGGGCCGCCAGTCCTCGGGCAGGCCGTTTGCTAGAATGGCAGTCTTTCATTTTCCTTGCAGGATCCGCCTCCGATGACTCCTCCCGTGGAACCTGTTCCGCCCCCGGCTGGTCAGGTCGCTTCGACGGATATCACCTCTGCCGATGCCGCCGTCGAGGATGCAGACGCGCAGTCCACTGCGGGAAGCGGGCGCCGCCGCCGGATGGCCAATGCGGTCCGCATGCTGGCGGTCGACGCGATCCAGCAGGCGGGCTCCGGGCACCCGGGAATGCCGATGGGCATGGCGGACATCGCCGTAGCGCTCTGGGATGGAATCCTCAGGCATGATCCGGCTGATCCGCAGTGGCCCGATCGTGACCGTTTCGTGCTCTCCAACGGGCACGGTTCGATGCTGCTGTATGCGTTGCTGCACCTGACCGGCTACGACTTGCCGCTGGACGAGCTGCGGCGCTTTCGCCAGCTGCATTCGAAGACGCCCGGCCATCCCGAGCACGGGCTGACACCCGGTGTCGAGACGACCACGGGGCCGCTCGGGCAGGGTCTGGGCAATGCGGTCGGCATGGCGCTGGCCGAGCGGCTGCTGGCGGCGCGTTTCAATCGGGACGGATTCGCCCTCGTCGATCATTTCACCTGGGTTTTCGCCGGCGACGGCTGCCTGATGGAGGGCGTCTCGCACGAAGTGTGCTCGCTGGCCGGCGTGCTGCGTCTGTCGAAACTGGTGGTGCTGTACGACGACAACGGCATCTCGATCGATGGGCCGGTGCGCGAGTGGTTCCGTGATGACACGCCCGCGCGCTTCGAAGCCTACGGCTGGCACGTGATCGCCGATGTCGATGGCCACGACGTCGACGCGCTCGAGGCGGCGATCCGGCTGGCGCGCGATTGGGGTGAACATGGTCGCGATGGCATCTTCGCGCCGACGCTGATCCAGTGCCGCACGCAGATCGGCCATGGGTCACCGGGTCGTGCCGGTCTGGCGAAATCCCACGGCGAGCCGCTCGGCGTCGACGAGGTGGCGGCCACGCGCAAGGCGCTGGACTGGCCGTGGGGGCCTTTCGAGATTCCCGATGATGTCCGCAGCGACTGGAATGCACGTGCGCGTGGTACGCGCTCGCATGACGAATGGCGTGCGCTGTTTGCGCGCTATCGGGAGGCCTGGCCGGACGACGCCCAGGAATTCGAACGGCGCATGGCCGGCCGTCTGCCGGCATCGTATGACGACGCCTTTGATGCGGCGCTCGACGAGGCACTCGAGCAGGCCGCTTCGATCGCCACGCGCAAGGCGTCACAGAATGCGCTGAATCATTTCGGCAGCGCCCTGCCGGAACTGCTGGGCGGTTCGGCCGACCTCACCGGCAGCAATCTCACCGGATTCGCCGGGGCTGAAGTCCTGCGTACCGGCGAGCGCTTCGTCGCCGGTCGCTACGTGCATTTCGGTGTTCGCGAATTCGGCATGTGCACGGCGCTGACCGGTATCGCGCTGCACGGTGGTTTCGTCCCTTATGGCGGGACTTTCCTGACTTTCTCGGACTATGCGCGCAACGCCGTGCGCATGGCGGCCCTGATGAAGCAGCGTGTGGTCTATGTGTTCACGCACGACTCCATCGGTGTCGGCGAAGACGGGCCGACCCATCAGCCGATCGAACACACCGCTTCGCTGCGACTGATTCCGCACCTGGACGTCTGGCGTCCGTGCGACACGGTCGAGTCGGCGTCCGCCTGGGCAGCGGCGATCGCACGCGACGACGGGCCGTCGGCGCTGCATCTGTCACGTCAGAACCTGCCCTTCGTCACCCGATCGCGCGCGCAGATCGACGCGATCCTGCGTGGCGGCTATGTACTGCGCGAAGCCGAACAGCCGGCCGTGGTGCTGATCGCCACCGGCTCGGAGGTCGCACTGGCCCTGCAGGCACGCGACATTCTGGCTGCCGCCGACATCGACGTGCGCGTCGTTTCGATGCCGTGCGCCGACGTGTTCGACCGTCAGGACGAGGACTGGCGCCAGGCGGTCCTCGGGAAGCGGGTGCCCAGGATCGCCATCGAAGCCGGTGTGGGCGACGGCTGGTGGAAATACGGCTGCGACGACGTGATCTCGATCGATCGCTTCGGCGAGTCGGCACCCGCCGCGCAGCTGTTCGAATTCTTTGGCTTCACCCCGGAACACGTCGTCGAACGCGTGCAGGCCGTGCTTGACAGACGTGCGACCGACTGAGGCCGCCACGCAGTCTGGATCGTGCGTGCAGATCGCGGAGGCGGGCCGCGCGGAGGTGAACCGCGCGGAGGCGCGCCGCCGATGCCGATGGTGCGCTGCACGTTCGCGCGAAGTCGTGCGGCGGTGACCATTGCCTCGATGTCGAAGAAGTCTGTGCACGAACCGGCCGGGTGCTGATGGTCGGCACGGGCTGCTGCGGGGCTCACAGGATCGATCTTCTTTTTTCAGGAGTTTGTCATGACCATCCGGATCGCGATCAATGGCTATGGCCGCATCGGCCGCAACATTCTTCGGGCACATTACGAGGACGGCAAGAAGCATCCGATCGAGATCGTCGCGATCAATGACCTCGGCGATGCGAACATCAATGCGCATCTGACGCAGTACGACACCGCGCATGGCAGGTTTCCCGGCACCGTCGCGGTCGATGGCGACAGCATCGTCGTCAACGGTGATCGCATCCGGGTCTTCTCGGAACGCGACCCGGCGAAGCTGCCGTGGGGCGAGCTCGGCGTCGACATCGTCTTCGAATGCACCGGCTTTTTCGCCAGCAAGGAAAAGGCCTCGGCGCACCTGAGGGGCGGTGCGAAGAAGGTGATGATTTCCGCACCCGGCGGCAAGGACGTCGACGCTACCGTCGTCTACGGTGTCAATCATGGCGTTCTGCGTGCAGACCAGACGGTGATCTCGAACGCGTCGTGCACGACCAACTGCCTGGCACCGATGGCCAGCGTGCTGCACCAGTGTGTCGGCATCGAGACCGGCCTGATGACCACCATTCACGCCTATACCAATGACCAGGTGCTCACCGACGTCTATCACACCGATCTGCGCCGGGCACGATCGGCGACGATGTCGATGATCCCGACGAAGACGGGGGCGGCGGCTGCGGTCGGCCTGGTTCTGCCCGAACTCGACGGACGACTGGACGGCTATGCGATGCGTGTGCCGACGATCAATGTCTCGATCGTCGATCTGTCGTTCATCGCCGCGCGCGATACCTCGGTCGAGGAGATCAACGAAGCGATGCGCGCTGCCGCCGATGGAGCGCTCAAGGGCGTCATCGCGTACAACGACGCACCGCTCGTGTCGATCGACTTCAACCACAACCCGGCCTCGAGCATCTTCGATTCGACGCTGACCAAGGTTTCGGGTCGACTGGTCAAGGTCAACAGCTGGTACGACAACGAGTGGGGCTTCTCGAACCGCATGCTCGACGTCGCCGTGGCCTGGACGAACGCCCGCTGACACGGAGGCCGCATGCAGTTCCGCCGTCTGGCCGAGGTCGACGTCGCCGGCAGGCGCGTCTTCATCCGGGCCGATCTCAACGTGCCGCGCGACGAAGCGCTGCAGATCACCGATGACACCCGCATCCGCTCGTCGACACCGGCGATCCGGCATTGCCTGGACGCAGGGGCGGCGGTGCTGGTGACTTCGCATCTGGGTCGTCCGCAGGAAGGGACGGTGCGTCCCGAGGATTCGCTCGGCGCCGTCGCGCGCCGGCTCGGCGAATGTCTCGGACAGGAGGTACGGCTGGTATCGGACTGGGTCGACGGCGGCTTCACCGTGGCGCCCGGCGAGGTCGTGCTGCTCGAGAACTGCCGCTGCAATCCGGGAGAGAAGAAGGACGATCCGGAACTGGCACGCCGAATGGCGGCCCTGTGCGATGTGTACGTGAACGACGCGTTCGGCACGGCACATCGGGCCGAGGCAACGACGCACGCACTGGCGCTGGCCGCGCCGCTGGCCTGTGCCGGTCCGCTGCTGGCCGCCGAACTCGACGCGCTCGGCCGTGCACTGGATGCGCCGCGTCGGCCGCTGGTGGCCATTGTCGGCGGATCCAAGGTCTCGACGAAGCTGTCGATCCTGCAGGCACTGGCGGCCAGGGTCGATCAGCTGATCGTCGGCGGCGGCATTGCCAATACCTTTCTGCTGGCTGCGGGCAAGCCGATCGGAGTGTCGCTGGCCGAGCATGACATGGCCGGGCAGGCGCGGGCCGTCCTCGATGCCATGGCGGCCCGAGGCGCGGCCGTGCCGATCCCGGTCGACGTTGTCTGTGCGAAGGAGTTCTCGGCTTCGGCCGAGGCGGTCGTGAAGGCCGTGGACGACGTATCGGCGGACGACCGGATCCTGGACGTGGGGCCGAGGACGGCGCAGGCGCTGGCGGAGTCCCTGCGGCAGGCCGGGACGATCGTCTGGAACGGGCCGGTCGGCGTCTTCGAGTTCGATGCCTTTGCCAACGGCACCCGCGTGATCGCCGAGGCGATCGCGGCTTCGGACGGTTATTCGATTGCCGGCGGCGGTGACACCATTGCCGCCATCACCCGATTCGGTGTGACCGGGGAAATTGATTACATCTCGACTGGCGGCGGGGCCTTTCTCGAGTTTCTTGAAGGTCGCACCTTGCCGGCAGTGGCGGCACTGATGGCGCGAGCCTGACTGTCGGGTTTCCTTACAGCCAGCCTCGACGGACAAAAGCGGGATCGCAACAATCCGCGGGTAATCAGTGGTCTGGAGAGAACAGGCACGAATTTCGCTTTGAATTCTGTCCATCGATGAAAGGCAGTTTCTGGCTACCGGAAGGCGTCTGGGCGCAATCTTCCCGTGCGATAGTTCCCTGGCAGCAGCTGCCCCCTCGATCGAGACTGGATCGCAGGGAGAATTCCTTTGCGCAAACCCGAGCTGAGTGATGAACGAACCGCACGACCCGAACCTGCCGCCTTCGGCGGAAGGTCCGAATCAGCAGCCATCCACGCCGGATGAGCGTTCGCGGGCGGAACGCCGGCGTCAGTTGCTGCGTATCGGCACGGCGATGCCGATGGTGCTGACGCTGCGTCCCGGATCGACGCTGGCAGCTTCCGACGGGTGCACATCCAGGTCGGATTCCATCTCCGATCCAGACTCCGAGTCTGACCCTGACACCGAATCCGGTTTCGAATCCGATTCCAGTTCCGCCAGCAGTTCGACCGCCTGCCTTGGGTCCGTGGCCATCAATGAGGAAGGGCGCACTGACGTCTCCCGCCGTCCGACCCTGCTGGCGGGGCGCACCGGATCCTCGTACGCGAAATACTGGCTGGATCAGGCCTGAGGACGACTGGTGCCTGGCGAAGCCTTTGTCGAAGTCCGTGCGCGATCGGGCCTGCGCAGTCGTGCCCTGTCGGCAGATTCGGTTGCCGTCTACGATCCGCATTCCTGGCGCACGCACATCGTCAGCGGCGCAGCGGCGATGCTGCTGGCCCTGTTCGCCGAGCGTGGACAACAACCGGTGGCCATGCTGGCCGAGGCCCTGGCACTCGACGACATCGGTTTTTCTCCCAGGGAAGCGGACGCACTCGTCGCCAGGGCGTTGTCGGAACTGCATACCTGCCAGTTGATCGAATACGCTGCCCGGCCGTTCGCGGCCGATCTGCGCTGACGTCACCGGACACTGCACGATGCCGACCATCGCCAGTCTCCCGCCCGATGCATTGCGACAGCAGTTGCGCGAACCGGGCGTAGCCCTCGATCTGGGCGCCTGCACCGTGCGTTTTCGCGCACGCCATCACGATTTCAGCGAGGCGATGCGCATTCTGTACGGTGCGTTTCCGATCGAACCCGAATCGGGTTTTGCCGACGTCAGCATCGAGTTGCGCGCTCGCCGCCGCGGGTTCGGTGCCCGTCAGGCGGAACTGCTCATCGATGGCGAGTCGCCACTCGAATCGCTGCCGCTGTCGATGTTCATGCCGCTGGTCGAATGGGGCTTGAACTGGACGATCGCGCATCGCGCGCACGCCTGGATGATCCTGCACGCCGGCGTGGTCGCCCGCGAGGATCGCGCATTGCTGATTCCGGCATTCTCCGGCGCCGGCAAGAGCACGCTGACCGCCGGGCTGATGTGCAATGGCTACCGCCTGCTCAGCGACGAATTCTGTGCCATCGATCCGGCTGCCGGCCACGTCATGCCGCTGCTGCGCCCGGTGTGCCTGAAAAACGATTCGATCGAACTGATCGCCCGGCGCTGGCCGGGCTCACCGATCGGTCCGGCCACTGTCGGCACACGCAAGGGCACGGTCGCGCATCTGGCGCCGTCGGCGGCCAGTGTGGCAGCACGTACGCAACCGGCGCGACCCGAATTCGTCGTCTTCCCGCGCTATCGACCCGGGAAGGCCGCACGAATCGAGACTGTGCCGGCACCGCAGGCATTCATCGAGTTGTCCGGCAACGCGTTCAATTACGCGCTGCTCGGCGAGACCGCCTTCGTCGCCCTGACCAATCTGCTGTCGCATTGCAGATTCTACGAACTGACGTATCCGGATCTCGACAATGCGTTTGCGCTGATCGATGCGCTCTTTGCCGAACGGCGGGTGACGACCCGCTGGGCGCACTGCACGCAGCGATGAACCCGGGGGTGAACAAGGCCTCGCTGCTCGCGTCCGCGGCCGGCGCGCACCGGCTGCTGTCGCTGCTGCGCGATCCGGCCCAGCCGCAGCAACCGACGCTGGCGCAATGGGACCGGATCGTGCGCATCGCACGGATGGGTTCGATCGCGTCGTGCCTGCACGCGCGCTACGAGGATACGGGTGCTCTCGATCGCCTGCCGGTGGCCGTGAATCGGCAACTGCGCAGCGAGCGCAATATTGCCACCCACCGCGCCGGCATGGCGCGCTGGATCCTCGAACACGTGACCTCGGTGCTTGCGCCGCTGGGCATCGAACCGGTCGTGCTCAAGGGTGCCGCCTGGCTGGTCCAGGAGGCACCATGGGGGCGTGGACGACTGCTCAGCGACGTCGACCTGATGGTCTCGGCCGCCGATCTCGCGCGCGCCGAGGCCGCTCTGGTGCAGTCCGGCTGGAGCACCGGTGAACTGGACGCCTACGACGAGCGCTACTACCGGGAGTGGAGCCACGAACTGCCACCCCTGCGTCATCCCGATTTTCCGCTGGCCATCGATCTGCATCACACCATCCTGCCGGTCACCAGCCGGCTCAAGCCCGATGCGGGCGCATTGATGGCGGCCGCGGTCAAGGTTCCCGGCACCTCGCTGCGGGTCCTGGCGCCCGAGGATCAGCTGCTTCATGCGAGCTGTCATCTGTTCGAGGATTCGGATCTGTGGCAGCAGATGCGCGATCTGCTCGATATCGATGCGATGCTGCGCGCCGGGGCGACGGATCCGCATTTCGACGCGCGACTGGCGGCTGCGGCGGAACGTCACGGCCTGCATCGTCCGCTGTTCTACGCCCTGCATTACAGCCGCCGTTTCCTCGGCTCGCCGATCCCGGCGCAGGCGGCACGCCTGGCGACGCGCCGCGCGCGTCCGCTGTTTCCCGGGATGGTGATCATGGACGCGCTCGTGACCCGATCGCTGCTGCCGGCGACGCCGGACCAGCCGACCGGCCGGGCCCGGCGCTGGGCACGACGGGCGTTGAAGACGCGCTATTTCCTGCGCCGCTTTCCGCCGCGCCTGCTGGTGCGGCACCTGTGGGTGAAGCGGTTCGGCCTGCGCGGTCCGCTGGCGGCGGGCTGACGGCGGGCCAGGAGTCCGGGCAGCGATACGCGGTCTGCGGGCTTCCTTTACACTGGGAGTCCGCAAATTCCCACCGTTGCCGCCATGTCCGACGTTGCTCCCCGTGCCACCAAGATCGTTGCCACACTCGGTCCGGCATCGGCTGCTCCGGAGGTGCTCGAGCGGATCCTGCGTGCCGGGGCAGACGTCGTGCGCGTCAATTTCTCGCACGGCACCCCGCAGGAGCATACCGACGTGGTTGCCCGGGTGCGCGAAATCGCCGAGCGCATCGGCCGCAGCGTCGGTGTGCTCGCCGATCTGCAGGGACCGAAGATCCGCATCGGCACCTTCGAGAGCGGCAGCATCGTGCTCGACGACGGCGATCCCTTCGTTCTCGACGTCGATTGTCCGGTCGGCAATCAGGAACGGGTCGGGCTCGATTATCCGGAACTCGTTCAGGATGTGACCGTCGGCGACACCCTGCTGCTGAACGACGGGCGTGTGCGCATGCGGGTCGATCGCATCGACGCCCGTGCCGTCGCGTGCACCGTCACGCAGGGCGGCGTCCTGTCCAACCGCAAGGGCATCAACCGCCAGGGCGGCGGGCTGTCGGCGCCGGCCCTGACGGCCAAGGACATGGAAGACATCCGGACGGCGGCACGCTTCGAGGCCGATTTCGTCGCCGTCTCGTTTCCGAAGAATGCCGCCGACATGTACATGGCGCGCGAGCTGATGCGCGCCGCCGGCGGCCGCGCGCTGATGATTGCCAAGATCGAACGCTACGAGGCGATCGGTGCGCTCGACGAGATTCTGAAGGCCAGCGACGGCATCATGGTCGCACGCGGCGATCTCGCCGTCGAAGTCGGCGATGCCTCGGTGCCGGCGCTGCAGAAGCGGATGATCCGGCGTGCCCGCGAGCTGAACAAGCTGACGATCACGGCTACCCAGATGATGGAGTCGATGATCGAGTCGCCGGTGCCGACGCGTGCGGAAGTGTCCGATGTCGCCAATGCCGTGCTCGATGGCAGCGATGCCGTCATGCTCTCGGCAGAGACCGCAGCCGGACGCTATCCGGTGGAAACCGTCGAGGCCATGGCACGGGTATGCATCGAGGCTGACCGAGCCGAACGCATGCAGTTGACCGAGGATTTCCTCGAAGGAAACTTTGCCCGCATCGATCAGACGATCGCGATGAGCGCGCTGTTCGTCGCCCTTCACAAGAAGGTCAAGGCGGTGGTTTCGCTCACGCAGTCGGGTTCGACGGCCCTGTGGATGTCGCGCGTCGACACAAGTGTGCCGATCTATGCACTCACCCCCGAGGAGCGCAGCCGGCGCCGGATGAGCCTGTACCGTGAAGTGCACCCGATCGTCTTCACCTTCCACGCGGTCGAGCGCGAAGCCCTGCTGCTCGAAGCCGAGCAGCTGCTGCTCGACATCGGCGTGGTCGAGCGCGGTGACCTGATCGTCCTGACGATCGGCGAGCCGATCGGCAAGTCGGGCGGGACGAACACGCTGAAGATCGTGCGTGTCGGCGAGCACTGGGCGTGACCGTGGCGCTGGCAGGAGCGCAGCTGCCGTTGCGCGGTTCGCGAGAGCCGTCCGCGTCCACGGTGCGCGGCCGCCGTTCCCGACCGCCGTTCGTGACTGAAGTCGCAGCAATGCGGATTCGCGCGCTGCCGGCCGGCGCCCGCGTTTGGCGCTCTGGGCGATAATCGGCCGGTCGAGGGAACTTCGCGCAGCCGGTCACCGAGTGCCACAGTCCGCTGTCGCCCGAAGACGGCCGTGGCAGTGACGGTGCCGTCCCGGATCGGCCCGGGTGCGCAGGCTGCGCCAAGTTCACTTCGGAGGAGTTGTGTCATGCCCCTGGTTTCAATGCGTCAGCTGCTGGATCACGCGGCCGAGAACGGCTATGGAATCCCGGCTTTCAACGTCAACAACCTGGAGCAGGTGCAGGCCATCATGGCGGCGGCCAGCGAGGTCGATGCACCGGTGATCATGCAGGCGTCGGCCGGCGCGCGCAAATACGCCGGCGAGCTGTTCCTGCGCCACCTGATCGAGGCGGCGCTCGAGAGTTATCCGGATGTGCCGGTCGTGATGCACCAGGATCACGGCCAGTCGCCGGCGATCTGCACGCAGGCGATCCGGCTCGGGTTTTCGTCGGTGATGATGGACGGATCGCTGCAGGAGGATGGCAAGACCGTCGCTTCCTATGAGTACAACGTCGACGTCACGAAGCGCGTGGTCGGGATCGCCCACTCGGTCGGCGTCACCGTCGAGGGCGAACTCGGCGTGCTCGGCTCGCTGGAGACGATGACGGGCGACAAGGAGGACGGGCATGGTGCCGAGGGCACGATGACGCGCGAACAGCTGCTCACCGACGTCGAGCAGGCGGCCGATTTCGTGCAGCAGACCCAGGTCGACGCGCTTGCCATCGCCATCGGCACGTCGCATGGCGCCTACAAGTTCTCGCGCAAGCCGACCGGCGACATTCTCGCGATCGACCGGATCAGGGAGATTCACCAGCGCATTCCGAACACCCATCTGGTGATGCACGGATCGTCGTCGGTGCCGCAGGAGCTGCTGGCCGAAATCCGCGAATTCGGCGGCGACATGAAGGAAACCTATGGGGTACCGGTCGAGGAACTGCAGGAAGCCATCCGGCACGGCGTGCGCAAGATCAATATCGACACCGACATCCGTCTGGCGATGACCGGAGCGATCCGGCGCTTCTTCGTCGAAAATCCGTCGAAGTTCGACCCGCGCGAATATCTGAAGCCGGCCGGCGCGGCGGCGAAGCAGGTCTGTCTGGCGCGCTACCGGGCCTTCGGCTGCGAGGGGCAGGCGAGCCGCATCAAGCCGATTCCGCTGTCGGTCATGATCAACCGTTATCGCCAGGGTGAACTGGCACAGGTCGTCAAGTAATTCCATGCCCGCCGTTCATCGCACGAACCTGCATTCCCTGCCGCTCGTCTCGCGCGGCAAGGTGCGCGACATCTACGCCGTCGATGACGAACGGCTGCTGATCGTCACCACGGATCGCCTGTCGGCCTTCGACGTCGTCCTGGATGAGCCGATTCCCGACAAGGGCCGGGTGCTCAACCGCATGGCGCTCTTCTGGTTCGAGCAACTGGCCGACGTCGTGCCCAATCACCTGACCGGCATCGATCCGGAATCGGTCGTGCAGGCCGATGAACGCGACCAGGTGCGCGGACGCTCGATGGTCGTCAGGCGGCTGCGGCCGATTCTCGTCGAAGCGGTGGTGCGCGGCTATCTGATGGGCTCGGGCTGGAAGGACTACCAGGCCAGCGGTGCCGTCTGCGGCATCGCGCTGCCGGCCGGGCTGCGTCTGGCCGAGCGCCTGCCGCAGCCGATCTTCACGCCGGCGGCCAAGGCGGAACTGGGCGAGCATGACGAGAACATTTCGTTTGACGAGATGGCGCAGCGTATCGGCGCGCCGCTGGCGCAGCAGATCCGGAGCCTGAGTCTGGAGCTGTACCAGCGTGCGGCCGAGCATGCGGCGGCACGCGGCATCCTCGTGGCCGACACCAAATTCGAATTCGGCTGTGACGGGCAGGGCGTGCTGTACCTGATGGACGAGGTGCTGACCGCCGATTCGTCGCGTTTCTGGCCGGCCGACGAATGGCGGGTCGGCGAGTCGCCGCCGTCCTTCGACAAGCAGTACGTGCGCGACTGGCTCGAGAGCGTGCCCGGCTGGGACCGGAAGGCGCCGGCGCCACACCTGCCGGCGCAGGTGATCGAGCAGACGGCGGCACGCTACCGCGAGGCGCTGCGCCGCATCGTCGGCGAGGAATTGCCGCCGGACGAAGCACCCGGGGCTGCGGACGAGCCGGTCGTGCACGGTCGGGAAGCGGGCCGATGAGTACCCCGGGAGCCGAACGGACGGGGGCGTCCGCCATCGACCGGACGGAAGCATCCACCATTGACACTTCCGCAGCCGATGCCGCATCCGTACAGGTCGGTGTCGTCATGGGATCCGGCAGCGACTGGGAAGTGATGCGGCACGCGGCGGCGGTCCTGCGCGAGTTCGACGTGCCGTTCGAGACCCGGGTCGTGTCGGCGCACCGCATGCCCGACGAGATGTTCGCCTACGCCGCCGCCGCGCGCGCGCGCGGCCTGCGCGCCATCATCGCCGGTGCCGGCGGGGCGGCGCATCTGCCCGGCATGCTGGCGGCCAAGACGATCGTGCCGGTGCTTGGTGTGCCGGTGCCGTCGAAATACCTGCGCGGCGAGGATTCGCTGCTGTCGATCGTGCAGATGCCGCGTGGCGTGCCGGTGGCCACGTTTGCCATCGGCGAGGCCGGGGCGGCCAATGCCGCGCTCCTGGCGGTGGCGTTACTCGCTGTCGATGATGCCGCGCTGGCGGCCCGTCTGGAAGCGTTCCGCGAGGCGCAGAGCGCGACCGCCCGGGCCACTGCACTGCCGGCGGTCTGATCGTGCCGTGCCGATGGCAGACCGGGCTGATGAGGATTTCCCGTTGACGACCTCGACAATGGCCGGCGCGCGCGCGCCGCACCGGCCGCTGGCTCCCGGAAGCTGGCTCGGCATGCTCGGCGGCGGCCAGCTCGGACGCATGTTCTGCATGGCCGCGCAAAGTCTCGGCTACCGCGTTTGCGTGCTCGACCCGGGCCGCGACAGTCCGGCCGGGTCGATTGCCGAGCGACACCTGTGTGCCGATTATCTGGACGAGGCGGCGCTGGCGGAGATGGGCTCGCTCTGCGCCGCGGTCAGCACCGAATTCGAAAACGTCCCGGCGCGAACGCTCGGCCTGCTGGCTGAACGCACCATCGTCGCGCCGTCCGCGGCCTGCGTGGCCATTGCCCAGGACCGCATCGAGGAGAAGGCATTTGCCGCCTCGGCCGGCCTGCCGACGGCAGCCTGGCGGGCGCTGCGTTCCGAACAGGAGGCATTTTCCGCGCCGGCGGAGCTGTTCCCTGGCATCGTCAAGCTTGCCCGGCTCGGGTATGACGGCAAGGGCCAGCGTACGGTCGCCGATGCCGAGGCGGCCCGCGCCGCCTTTCTTGCGTTCGGCGCGAAGCCGTGCGTGCTGGAGCAGCGTCTGACGCTCGAGCGCGAACTGTCGGTGGTGCTGGCGCGCGGCTTCGACGGCGCCAGCATGGTCTGGCCGGTGTGCGAGAACGTGCACGTCGACGGCATTCTGGCGCGCACGACGATGCCGGCACCGGTCGACGAGGATCTCGCGCACCGTGCAGTCGATGCAGCGCGCCGGCTGGCCGATGCACTCGGCTACATCGGCGTCCTGTGCGTCGAATTCTTCGTGCTGGCCAACGGCTCGCTGCGCGTCAACGAGATGGCGCCACGCCCGCACAATTCGGGTCACGCGACGATCGACGCCTGCGTGACCAGCCAGTTCGAGCAGCAGGCGCGCGTGCTGGCCGGCTGGCCGCTGGGCGATGCGCGTGCACTGGCGCCGGCGGTCATGCTGAATCTGCTCGGAGATCTCTGGTTCGATCCGGCCGACGGAGAGTCGCGCGAACCGGACTGGGACGCCGTGCTGCGCCACCCGTCGGCCAAGCTGCATCTGTACGGCAAGCGCGAAGCGCGTCCGGGTCGCAAGATGGGGCATGTGACCGTGCTCGGCTCCGACCCGGAGCAGGCTCGAGCGGTGGCCGACGTGATTGCCCGGGCACTGGGAATCACGATGCCGGCCACCCGTGTCGAAGGATCTCCCGGCCCGGCGAGAGGACGAATTGTCGCTGGCGCCGATGCCGCGGGCAGCGGGAGCGGGCGATGACTGCCCTGCGCAGGCTCGACGGGAGTGCGGCGGACCGGGCCGTGATTGCCGAGGCGGCCCGTCGGCTGAAGGCCGGCGAACTCGTCGTCGTGCCTACCGAGACGGTCTACGGACTGGGTGCGGACGCGGCCAATGCCGATGCGGTCTCGGCGGTCTATCGCATCAAGCAGCGTCCGCCTGGACATCCGCTGATCGTGCACGTGCGCGGGGAAGGTGACGCACGCTACTGGGCGCAGTGGTCAAAGCGTGCACAGCGGCTGAGCGAGGCATTCTGGCCCGGGCCGCTGACACTCATTCTGCGGCGCGCGCCGGGCGCACCGGCGCATGCCTGCGGGGTCGAAACGACGATCGGCCTGCGTGCGCCCGCGCATCCGGTGGCTCAGGCGCTGCTGACCGAATTCGCCGCCCTGGGCGGGCACGGGATTGCTGCACCGTCGGCCAACCGTTTCGGGCGCATCAGTCCGACGCGTGCCGAACATGTACTCGAGGATCTGGGCGCCGACGCCCCGCTGATTCTCGATGCCGGTCCCTGCGAGATCGGTGTCGAGTCGACGATCCTCGATCTGAGCCGGGCACGTCCCGTGCTGCTGCGCCCGGGTGCGATCTCGATCGCGCAGCTGTCGGCGGCCCTGGGTGAGGAAGTCCTCGATCGTGACGAGTACGCACCGCGTGCGTCCGGGACGCTGGCAGCTCATTACGCGCCGGCCACCGCGATGGAACTCGTCGAACCGGACGAACTCGACGCCCGGCTGTCGGACCTGCACGCGCAGGGCCTGCGGGTCGCGCTCTGGTCGCGTTCGCTCTCGGGCGCGGCGGCATCGGCTGCGGAAGTCAGCGCGGCAATGCCGTCCAATGCGCGCGCGGTCGCCCGCGAACTGTATGACACCCTGCGCCGGCTCGATCGGGCGGGATGCGATCGGATCGTCGTCGAGAATCTGCCGGGCACCCCCGAGTGGTGGGCCGTACGCGATCGCCTGCGCAAGGCGGCGGCCGCGTTCGGGAAGTGACGCCAGGAGAGGCGATGGCCTGTCCGGGGCCGCAGTGGCCCCCTGTCGTTTCAGTCCTGCGGCTGCACCAGCAGCAGCGGCCGTCTGGTGTCGCGCAGCAGGGCCTGTGCATTCGAGCCGAGCAGTGCGGCGCCCAGACCGGTACGGCCGATCGTGCCGGCGCAGATGAGGTCGGGTGCCTCGCGCTCGATCGCTTCCAGCAGAGCACTGCGGGTGCGATCGCTCTCGATCAGTTCGATGCGGACCGGGTTGTCGCCGTCTCCGCGGAGGTCGGCAACGAGCTTTTCGAGGCAGGCGCGTCTGTCGGCGAGCACCCGGGCATGGATCCTGGCAAAGTCCGGGTGCGCGGGGCGCCCGTAGCGCCCCTGATCGAGCAGGTTCGGGCTCAGTACGTGCACGATGACGATCTCGGCATGCGCGGGGGCGACGGCGAATGCATGTGCCACCGCCTGATTGCCGATCGCCGACAGATCCGTGGCGGCAACGATGCGATCGAAGCGCGGTCGCACGATCGGAACTGCCGTTTCGCCGACGATCCCATCCGCCGGTTCATTGGCGCCCTGGGGAGCCTGCATGCCGGTCTCCTGTCCATGGTGGCAAAGCGCGGGGAGCGGGGACTGCAATCGAACGGGCCATCGGGCTGGAACCGGATCGTCGCAGATGCTTCATCGCAGTGATGGCAACGGGCAGTGCCCGTCAGCCCGACCCCACGCGGATCCGCGCATTATAGGGTCGCGGTGTCTGGCGCGGGATGCCTGCAGGATTGTGCGGCTGCGCCATCTTCCGCCGCACGGACTCTGACGCGGGCCGAATCCGGAGCCGGAGCCGGAGATTGCACGGACTCCTGGCCCGGACGGCCCGTTTGCATCGGCCCGGTGATCACGGGTCTGCCCTGCCTGCCTGGCGAGCCCCCACGGGTTCATCGTCGATCACTGCGCGGCAGAAACTCGTGATGGCCTCGAGCACGGCTTCAGGCTGATCCAGATGCGGACTGTGTCGGCAGTCGCGCAGGCGCACGAGCCGGGCCGACGGTTGCAGTTCACCGATCCGTTCGATCTGGCGCATCGTGCCGTACTGGTCGTCTTCGCCCTGGATGGCCAGCACCGGGCAGCGGATCTTCTCCACGTCCGCCTCGATGTTCCACTCGGAGAACGGCTTCGACAGCCAGATGTCCACCCAGTGGCGGAATGCCCCGTCGACGTCGGCGTGATAACGCGCCAGTTGTTCACGCAGGCGGGTCGTTTCGTAGCGGGCGGCGGCCGCTGCAATCTCCGTGGTGCAGACCTCTTCGACGAACAGATGAGGCGCCAGTACGGCGATGGCCAGATCGGCCTGCGGGAAGGTTCCGGCATGGATCAGCGCGATCGATGCGCCGTCGCTGTGTCCGATCAGGATCGGGCGGACGATGCCCAGTTCGTCCAGCAGCGCCGGCAGCACCTGGTCGGCCTCGTCATGCATGAAGCGCACGGTGCGCGGTTCGGTGCAGGGCGAGGAACTGCCGTAACCGCGGCGTGAGTAGATCAGCCCGGGCAGGCCGGTCGCGGCACAGACGCGATCGGGGAAATCGCGCCACATCCGCACGCAGCCCAGTCCTTCGTGCAGAAAAACCAGTGCGGGACCAGTTTTGGCTGCAGGTCCGGGGTCGCCGGACTGCTGCGCTCCGGCGCCTGACTGCGTGCCCGTCGGTAGCCCGATGGTCCGGCATTCGATCGACTGGCCGCCGACGACGACGTGAAAATGTCGTTCGGCAACCGATGGCTCGTGAAAAGAGTCGTTCATCTATTCAGGAAATTATGGCAATGGCCTTGTCGATATAGGAATTCTATACCGTCGTCCGCCTGATTTCGCTTTCGTGACCGGCGGTGACCGGTGGTGACCGGTGTATTCCGGCCTCCGTCAGTGCTTCGACGTTCCCGGATACCCGCATCGCTGTCGTGCCGCCCCCGGCTCGGGCGATAATCCGCACAGATCAACGAACCGGGAGAACCTGCTGTGGCTGAGATTTCGAGTGCCGATCATTCTGTCACTCCTCCGCGCATCCGCATTCCGCGCGACTACAACGCCGCGCATGATCTGCTCGAGCGCAACCTGGCCGCCGGCCGTGGCGACCGGATCGCCTTCATCGACGATCGTGGCTCATGCACGTATGCCGAGCTGAACCGGCGCGTGAACCGTTTTGCCTCGGGGCTGACCGCGATCGGTCTGCGCCGTGAAGAGCGGGTGGTGCTGTGCATGCTCGATACGATCGACTGGCCGGTGGCCTTCCTCGGTTCGATCAAGGCGGGGATCGTGCCGGTAGCCATCAACACGATGCTGCGGCCGCAGGATTACGAGTACATGCTGCGCGATTCCCGTGCCGGCGCCCTGCTGGTCTCGCAGGCGCTCTTGCCGGCCTTCGAACAGGGCATTATGGCCGCGCCGGCCCTGCGCGCGGTCGTCGTCTCGGCGGCGCCCGGCGCCGCGAGCGAGGCACTGCCGAAACTGGCCCGCGAGACGGTGGAGTTCGACACGCTGCTGGCCAGCGGCACTGACGATTTCGCCTGTGCCGAAACCGTCGCCGACGAGCCCTGTTTCTGGCTGTATTCCTCGGGGTCGACCGGCTCGCCCAAGGGCACGGTGCACGTGCATTCGAGCCTGATCGAGACCGCGGAGCTGTATGCCCGGCCGATCCTCGGGATCACCGAAGACGATGTCGGCTTCAGCGCGGCCAAGCTGTTCTTTGCCTACGGGCTGGGCAATGGCCTGACTTTTCCGATGTCGGTGGGTGCGACCAGCGTGCTGATGGCCGAACGTCCGACGCCGGATGCAGTGTTTCGCCGGCTGACCGGCGAGGCGCCGGCCGCACTGGCCGGGCTGGGCCGTCGGCCGACGATTTACTACGGTGTCCCGACGCTGTATGCCGGCATGCTCGCCAGCGACGCGTTTCCGGAACGTTCGCAGATGTCGATGCGGGTGGCGGCATCGGCCGGCGAGGCGCTGCCGGAGCAGGTCGGCACGCATTTCACCGAGCGTACCGGCACGGAAATCCTCGACGGCATCGGTTCGACCGAGATGCTGCACATCTTCATCTCCAATCGTGCCGGCCAGGTGCGTTACGGCACCACCGGCAAGCCCGTGCCCGGCTATGAGCTCAAACTCATCGGCGAGGACGGCAATCCGGTGGACGACGGCGAAGTGGGCGACCTGTACATCAGCGGACCGTCGTCGGCCGCGCAGTACTGGAACCAGCGCGAGAAGACGCGCGATACCTTCCAGGGAATCTGGACACGCAGCGGCGACAAGTACCAGCGCGACGCCGACGGCTTCTACACGTACGCCGGGCGTTCGGACGACATGATGAAGGTCAGCGGCCAGTATGTGTCGCCGTTCGAGGTCGAGTCGGCCGTGGCTTCGCATCCGGCGGTGTTCGAAGCCGCCGTGGTCGGCGCGCGCGATGCCGACAAGCTGCTCAAGCCGAAGGCCTTTGTCGTGCTGAAGGAGCCGGGACGCGCCAGCGATGCCCTGGCGCAGGAGATCAAGGCCTACGTCAAGGACCGGCTGACGCCGTTCAAGTACCCGCGCTGGGTCGAGTTCGTCGAGGAACTGCCGAAGACCGCGACCGGCAAGATCCAGCGCTTTCGCCTGCGCGACCGCGAAGGCTTCAGTGGCCAGGAATGAACGGCATGCGCGTATTCGAGAGTCTGGCCGAACTGGCCGCCTGCGTCGGCGAGGAAGTGGCGGTCAGCGACTGGGTCGAGGTCAGCCAGCAGCGGATCGACGCCTTTGCCGAAGCCACCGGGGATCACCAGTGGATCCACGTCGATCCGGTTCGTGCGGCCGAGGGACCCTTCGGTACCACGATTGCGCACGGCTATCTGACGCTGTCGATGCTGCCGATGCTGATGCAGGGCGCGATCGAACTGCGTGGCGTGCGCATGAGCGTGAACTACGGGCTGGAGCGGGTGCGCTTTCCGGCACCCGTGCCGGCCGGCAGCCGCATCCGCGCGCGCTTTCGCGTCGCGAAGGTCGAGGAAATCGGTAACGGCGGGCTGCAGATTGTCACCGAGGCGACGGTGGAGCGTGAGGGTGGCGACAAGCCGGTCTGCATCGCACAGACCGTGGCACGCCGCTATCCGTAGCAGTTTCCGGGAATCTGCGCCGTGACCGGCGCAGAACCGCAGCCGGACCGGTTCGGAGGTCTTGCCGGGTCGCGGCGAGGTCAGCGCAATCCGGCGCTGCGGACTCCCGCGCGCGGGAACCGGGAAGCCGGGCGGCGGCAGTCGTCAGAAGCCGCCCGGGTTGCCCGGAGCGGCGTGCGTCCGCTCCGGCGCATGCATGGACCGATCAGCTGAACGCCTGGATGCCGGTCT
>JACDJB010000355.1_pt1 | contig 51843 bp, 41 predicted proteins | sample 7454121 | NCBI WGS metagenome assembly JACDJB01 (sample SAMN14253290, study PRJNA609438) | sludge metagenome | isolation source: sludge after 25d culture with pyrite | collected 2018-12-20 | reverse complement strand
GGCGCGGGTACCACCACGCCCCGGCGGGGGGCGGGCCGGGGGCCCGGGACACGGGGTTGGCCCGGGCCCCATCGGCCCCCGCGCCTGTGCCCGCCGGCCGGTATCAGACGGCGTCGGAGAGCGACGTGAAGTTGAAATCGCGGATCTTGAGGCTCGGCATCACGATGCCCGATGAAACGCGCTCGGTCTGGCCTATATCCTCGATCCGGTTGAGGGCGAGCAATGGGCTGTCGTTCCACCGGAAGTTCTTGAGTGGCCGCGTGATCCTGCCATTCTCCACCAGGAATGTACCGTCACGGGTGAGGCCGGTGAGCGTGACGGTGCGAGCTTCCAGCGAGCGGATGTACCAGAAACGGGTGACCAGGATGCCACGGTCCGTACCGGCTATGAGCTGCTCCAGGGTGCGGTTGGTTCCCAGCATCTTGAGACCGCCGCCACCGTTGGCCTCCTTGCCCTGCTTCCGGGCCCACCAGCGGGTGTAAGCCAGGTTCCTGAGTATGCCGTTCTCGATCCAGACGGCGCCCTTGTTCGGCAATCCCTCGTTGTCGAACGGGGAGGTGAGAAGCTCGGGATCGGTGGGGTCGGAGAGAATCGTGACACGCTCGTCGGCGATCTTCTGCCCCACCTTGGTACCGCCACCGGGAGCGCTGAACGGGCTGCGTCCCTCATCGGCCGAGCGCGCATTGAGCGCGCCGCGCAGGGCGGGGATGAAGTCGGACACGGCCTGTGGCTCCAGGATCACCGTGTAGCGGCCGGGCTCCAACGTCTGCGGATCTCTCGAGGACATCCCCTTCTGCGCCGACCGCCGGCCCATGGCCTGCGGGTCCAGCGCTGCCCAATCGTTTGCCCCTTGAGCCACGTAGCCGGACCCGGTACCGTCGGGCGTGCGGACGGTCACGGAGAGGTCGACGTTGGTGCTCGGATGGTAGGCAAAGAGGCCGCGGGAATTGGCCACCGCGCTGCCGACGCCGGCACTCGCCTCGAGGAAGCCGGCAACGAACAGGTCGTCGGTGCTGGTGCCGGCTGCCGCGCCAGCCTCGCGGACGCCAGCGAGCACCCGCTCCACGGCCAGTGCCCGCGCCTCGGGCGTCAGGTCGGCGGTGGCCTCGGAGTACGCGGAGACCGTGGCGTACTGCTGCGGGCCCGGTTCGGGAAGGAACTCGGCGTCCTCGGGTGCCAGGCGTGCCAGGCGCTGAGCCTGGTCCACCGTACGCTTCAGTGACTCGTCGTCCAGCACGTTCGTGGTCACCGAAGCGCGGCGCTTGCCAACGGTGCTGGTCACGGTGACGCGGACGTCGGTGGTGCCGCCGGCGGTGGTGATCTCGTTGCCGGCGAAGCGAGTGTTGCCGCTCCAGCCAGCGGAGAGGTTCACGCGGGTCTCGTCGGCCGTGGCGAAGCCGAGCACGCGGTCGGTCAGGGCCTTTGCCTGGTCGCGCGTGAGGAGTGTATTGGCCATGTGATGAACGCAGGGGGAACAGGAAGAGAGTGCGAGCCGGAAGGGGAGGGACGTGCTAGACCGCGGTCCCCGTGTTCACGATGTTGACGTTCCTGAACCGGGCTGGCGGGCAGCCGTGGCTGACTGCGTTGGACTGGCCTGGCTCACCCTTGCCATCGTTGGCCGTGCCGCCCAGCCAGTAGCTCTTCTCGCCCCCGATCATGTCCATGGAGTTCCAGAACTCCGGAGTGCGCGACTGATAGGCAAAGTCCTTCAGCATGCCAACTATCCTGCCCTTCCTCACCTCGTAGGCCACCTGGCCGGAGAACTGGAAGTTGTAGCGCTGCTGGTCGATCGACGACGAGCCGCGGTTCTTGACGATTATCCCCTTGTCGGTGGCCGCTGCGATGTCGTTGATGTCGATGTCATCCGGGCCGGGCATGAGCGACACGTTCGGCATCCGCTGGAAGGGCACGTCTCCCCACGACTGGGCGAAGGCGCAGCCATGGCTGCGGGAGACGCCCGTCAGGTCGGATATCCAGGACGCCTGCTCGCGCGTGGTCTGGTAGTCCTTGAATATCCCGTTCTCCACGATCATCCACTCGTCGGCGGGCACTCCCTCGTCATCCCAGGCCACGCGGGCCAGCGAGTCGGGCTGCGTGCGGTCGGCGCGGATCTGCATGAAGTCCGGGCCGTAGCGGAACTTGCCGATGAACTCCGAGGGCGGGGCCATGAAACTCGTACCGGCATAGTTGGCCTCGTAGCCCATGGCCCGGTCCAGCTCCGTCGGGTGACCCACCGACTCGTGGATGGTGAGCCAGAGGTTGGTCGGATCCAGGATGAGGTCGTAACGCCCGACCTCCACCGACTTCGCGCTCAACTTCTCCACTGCCAGGTTCGCCCACTCCTCGGCGTTGGTGGGCATGTCCAGGCTGTCTATGTACTCCCAGCCGGAACCACGTGGCGCGAGTTCGGGGATGTAGCTCTGGTATTCGGCACCCTTGATGGCTGTGGCCGAGAACGACGGAGCAGCACGGTAGAACGTCTGCGTGACGAGCGTGCCGTCGGTGGTGGCGAGCGTCTTCTCCTCGCGCAGCAGCGACAGGCCGGAACTCGCGAAGCGGATGTTCGGAACCTTGAGCGCGGTCTCGTTGGCGGCGAAGAGAAGTGCCACCATCTCCTCGATGGGCACATCCACCGGGTCGCGCTTCACCGGTGTACGCCAGGTGCCCTGCACGGCCCTGACCGGCGCGAGCTCGATCGGGCGTCGCTGCACCCGCTTCCCTGCACGAGCGGTACGGGCGGCCTCGCGGGCGGCCTCCGAGACGCCGTCCGGAGTGAGCGTGCTGGTGGCTGCGAAACCCCACGCCCCGTCCACCAGCACGCGAACTCCGATGCCGTATGACTCGCTGTCGCTGACCCCGGTCACCTGGCGCTCGCGCGTACCGACCGACTGCCGGCGGTAGCGTCCAACGCGCGCATCGGCATAGGACGCTCCGGCGTCGCGCGCTGCCTGGAGCGCCGTCATGGCCAGTTCGGCTGGCGGAGCGCTCGGCTCGCGAGTGAGCAGCACTGGCGGCCGCTGTGCCAGGCTGGGGCGGGCCACCGCCGCCGCGATGGCAATGGCGGATGTCGACTTCAGGAAGTCTCGACGACTGGACATGTTGGCGCAGGGAAGACAGGGAAACGACAGGCCGCGGCGCAGCCGGCGACTATCCTCTCATTCTACGCGAATGGCGGAGTATTCGCTGGCATCGTGAGCCGGTGTGACGAGCGCCCCTGGCTCGACTGGCCACGGGGCGCTCTGCAAGGCGTGCTGGCGGTTGGGACGCCGCGTCACGCATGGCGCAGCGCGACGATCGCGTTGGGGGTAGCTCAGCGCCGTTCCATCGCGTGTCGGCGGGCCGAGCTATCGCATCACTCGTAGCGCAGCGCGACGATCGGGTCGAGGGTGGCGGCGCGCCGCGCGGGCCAGACGCCGAACACCACGCCGACGAGCGCCGAGAAGACGAAGGCCAGTGCGATGGAGTCGCTGGAGACGTCGGTCGAGAAGCTACCGAGGGAACTCAGCGCCCAGGCGCCACCTGTACCCAGGATCACACCCACCAGCCCGCCCACGAGACAGAGCACCACCGCCTCGATGAGGAACTGCAGGAGGATGTTGTTGCTGGTCGCGCCGAGTGCCTTGCGCACCCCGATCTCACGGGTGCGTTCGGTGACGGAGACGAGCATGATGTTCATGATGCCGATACCGCCAACGAGCAGGCTGACGGTGGCGATGCCGGCGAGCAGCAGGCCGAACACCGCCGTCGTCTCGGCGGCCGTGCTCAGGAAGTCGGCCTGGTTGCGCACCTGGAAGTCGTCGGCCTGTCCCGGACGCAGGCGGTGTGAGCGACGGAGGTGCTTCTGGATATCGGCTATGGCCAGCGGGATCTCGGCTTCGGACTTCGCGAGCACGCTTATGGAACGGAGCCTGTCGGTGCCGAAGGCACGGTAGCGCGCGGTCTGGATGGGAATCAGGACCTGATCGTCAGGGTCGCTGAAACCTGACGCCGAGCCCTTGGACTTGAGCACGCCCACCACCTCGAACTGGAGCCCCCGGATGCGAACCGGCTGGCCGATGAGGGCGTCCGGGTTGTCCAGTCCCAGCGAGGTGAGCACCGACGGCCCGACGACCGCTACTCGACGACGACCCATGTCGTCGGCGGTGGTGAACATGCGGCCGGCCTGCATCTCATACTTGCGCACTTCCAGGTAGTTGGGCGTGGTGCCGACCACCTGGGTGTTGGTGTTCTTGTTCAGGTACTGCACCTGCAACTGGCGGCTCATCTCCGGCTGGATGGCCGTGGCGTGCACCATGCGCTCGGCGAGGAAGGCGGCGTCATCCATGGTGAGCGGAGCGCGCGAGTCGGCGCTGGCCACTCCACGGCCAAATGCCTGGCCGGCATTGACCGTGAGAAGCGTCGTGCCGAGCGCCGAGATACGCTCGTTGACCGCCTGCTGTGCACCCCGGCCCAGTGCGACCACGGCGATCACCGCGGACACACCGATGACGATTCCGAGCATAGTGAGGAAGGAACGCAGCTTGTTGGCGCGCAGGGCGCCCAACGCCACGCTCAGCGTTTCACCGATGAGCATCTTCCTTACCTCCCCGGCGGACGACCACCGCCCGAGGGCGGTCCACCGGAACCACCACCAGAACCACCACCCGGACCGCCGCCAGCGCCACCGGCCGCGCCCGCGGCCGGCGTCCGGCTCATGCCGGGCACGCTCATCCGGCTGCGCATCCTGTCAGCAGCTTCCGTCCGTTGCGCCTGGGCGGCAACGGCGGCCAGCAGCGCTACCTCCTCGCCCTCCTCGACGCCCGAGATGACCTGCGTGTAATCGAAGTCGCTGGCGCCCAGCCGAACCGTGCGCGGCACGTAGGTCGTGCCCTTCTTGACGAATACCAGTCCCGAGCGAGCGCCACGTCCACCGGCTCCCATCCCGCCACCCATGCCAGCCGGTGCGGCGCTCATGCCAGGCCGTGAGCTGCCCTGCTGCTGGCGTCCGTCACCCTGCTGGGGGGGAGCCATGGGAGCGCCGGCGCCGCGCGACGCGGAGCCTGGAGAGTCGGCGCCGCGCGACGCGGAGCCTGGCGCGCCGGCGCCTTCTCCCGACCTGCGCTGACATGCACGCACCACCTGTGCGTCCACGCCAAGGGTGGCGTGGATCTTCTGCGACTCGGCCGCCAGGGCGGCACGATCGCCGCCGGCCATCATCTTCTCGCGCACGGCATCCAGTTGCTTGCGGGCGTCCGGGTGCCTGGCGAATGCGGCCTCCACTGCCCGGCACTGTTCATCGGTCACCGTGATCTGCTGTTGCATCCGGCCACCCTGTGGTGGCTGGGCGTCCAGTTCCACGTCGCCCCGCGCCATGCGCACCTCGCCGCCGCGGGGGGCAGCGGTGTCGCCTCCCGGGCCGCCAGCACTCGGGCCACCAAAGGACTGGGCGCGAAGCTGTGCCTGGACGCTGTCCGGGTTCAGGCCGAGCATCCGGGAGACCATCTGGACCTCGCGCATGGTGCGGATGGCATCGTTGGGGATGGCCAGCACGTTGTCGCGCTGATCCACGATCACCGACACCTCACCATTCATACCGGGCTTGAGCAGCCCGCTCTCGTTGGAGAGCGCGATCAACACCGGGAACATCGTCACGCTCTGCTCCACCACTGCCTGCGGCTCGATCTTCTCCACGGTGCCGGTGAACGGCCGGTCGGGGTATGCATCGACCACGACCTGGGCGGGCATGCCTGCCTGGATGTTGCCGATGTCGCTCTCGTTGACGAGCGCGCGAACGCGCACCCGGTTCAGATCGGCCATCTTCAGGATTGTCGTCCCGCCACTGGCCGAGCCGGTGGCCGAGGCAATGACCTGGCCCAGCGAGACCGGCTTGTCGATGATCGTGCCGGCCACCGGGGCGCGTACCGTCGCGTCCTCCAGGCGCTGCTCGGCGATGTCGAGGTTGGTCCGCGCGCGCACCAGGGCCGCCTTGGCATTCTCATCCTCCAGCCCGGAGGACTCCAGCTCCTGGCGGGTGATGATCTGGGCGTCGTACAGTTCCTGCGAACGCTTGCGCTGGGACAGCGCGACATCCTGACGGGCCTTTGCCGCGGCCAGGTCGGCGGCCGCCTGGTCGTACTGATTCTTCACGTCGCGCGGATCGAGCTGGACGAGCAGGTCGCCCGGCCTCACCTCGCTGCCCACCTCGACAGGCATCGTGACGATCTGCCCTGAAGACTTCGACTTGACTTCGACGACGTTGATCGGCTCGACCACGCCGGTAGCCTGGGCGTCGACGATGATGGTACGCCGCTCCACGGGCGCTGTCTCTATGGGCAGGGCGTCCTGCTTGGCGCGGCCGCAGGCAGCCAGGGCGAGGAGCGAGATGACGAGGGTGCGTTGACGCATTGTTGACTCGGTTATTCGTGAGGGCCTATCGGTTACGTCTGGTCGAGCTGGTGTGGGCACGAGATCGCTGCTGACTACGGAAGTTCCTGACCTATCAACGCTTCCAGTTGGGCCTTTGCCACGCGCGAATCGTAGCGGGCCTGGATGAGTGCGGTGCGGGCCTGGATGAGCGTCGTCTGCGACGTCAGGACGTCGAGCAGGGTCGCGGCGCCCAACTGGTAACGTTGCGTCTGCACCCGCAGGTCCTCCTCGGCGGCAGCGACGCTGGCGTCCTGGATCGACGCCCGCTCCTCGGCCAGGCGAAGCGTGCCCAGGGCCTGGGTGAGCGTCTGCTGGGCAGCCAGCCGTGCGTCGCGCAGCGTCGCCTCGGCGTTGCGCTGGGTGACCTGGGCCTGGGTGATCGACGTCTCCCTCTGCAACTGGTTGAACAGCGGATAGGAGATGTTGAAGTTGAGCCGCTTGTTGTTCGGGTTCTGGCCGCCGAACAGGAACAGGTTCCCAGGCTCGAAGCCACCGCTGGACTGGTTGGCGCTGAACGAGTACGACGCCGAGAGCGACGGCAGCCAGGCGGCGCGGGCCGTCTTGAGGGCGGCCCGCGCCGCGGCCAGGTCAGCCTGCGCCTGCTGCAGCGCCGGGGCCTGATCGAGCAGGGCCACCAGCGCCTGGTTCTCCAGCACCACGGGTGGCGGGGCGACGGTATCGCCAGGGGTGGGCGTCACGACGAATTCGGTGCCGACCAGGCGCGTGAGTCCGGCGTTGGCGACCTCCAGGTTGTTGCGGGCGGTGAGCACGGCCAGCCGCGCGTTGCCCACCTGGATCACCGACCGGAGCGAGTCCGACTTGGTGGCAGCGCCGGCGCGAACGCGCGCCGTGGAGGCAGCCATCTGCTGCTCCGCCTGTTCCAGTTGACGCAGCGCTGCCGCCTCAAGCTCACGAGCGGCCAGTCCGTTGAAGTACTGCTGCTTGACGTTGAGTGCGGTGTTGTAGAGCTGGGTGCGCTCGCTCGCCTCGGCGGCCGTCTCGACAGCCTTGGTACGACGCACCTCGGACATGCGGCGACCGCCATCGTAGACCTCGACGTTGGCGGAGATGCTGTTGCTGAAGCTCCAGGCATCACCGCGGAGCGGTACGAGGGCGCCCTGGAAGTAGGTCGCGCCGGCAGACCTGCCGGAGCTGATGGAGGTGTTGAGGTTCGGAACGAAGGCGGCGTAGGCCCGTCTCACTCCCGCCGCCGAGCTGCGCAGCGATCCGCGCGCCTGCACCAGCGCTGGCGCGTTCTGCTGGGCCAGGCGTATGGCGTCATCCAGGGTGATCTCCCGGGCCGGCTCGCCGGCGGTGGGCGCGACCTGGGCGGGGAGGGCGCTGAAAAACGCACTTGCGGGCAGGGCAAGGAACAGCGGCAACGCACGGGCGGCCGCGTGAAGGGAACGCATGGCAGTCATTGGACGGTTTTTAGTGGCGTGGTGCGGCTGTCACTTCCTGGAACGCTCGTCTGACGCGCGCACCTTCTGTTCGAACTTCGTGCGCTGATCGGCTGTCAGCAGCGCGCGGATCTCGTCGCGCGCCACCTCCATGATGGAGTCCATCTGCGGTCGGACCGGTGCCACCACTTCGTCGATGCGCCTGTTGCGCACGTCGAGTATGCTGTCGACCGCTGTTCTCTGTGTCACGGTCAGCGACAGGTCCTCCGCCAGGCGGGTGCGCAGACCCCGCTGGTCCATCTCGTCGCCGATCCTGTCCCGCAGCATCAGGCGGTCGACGGTGACCCCGATCAGCCCGCCCACGAGCAGTGCGCCCAGCAATAAAGCGAGGGCTACCGACTTTGGACGCGTCATGGGTGCGATTCGTTAAGGCGGGTCAGCGTCGCTGATCAGGGCAGGCCGTAACGCAGGATCGGATTGGCCAGCGGCGCGTCCGGATCCGTGTTCAGCCCTTCCGTGCTCATGTCCAGCGAATAGGCTGGCTCGTTCAGGACACGCTCCTGGGCGAGGCGCGCGTCACGCGACTCGAACTGCATGAGCAGGGCACCGGCCAGGATGGCCACGATCACGGCCGCCGCCGCGCCCACGCGCGCCCAGCGGCTGAGCACCAGCCACCACTCATCGGCACCCGAATTGAACACGCGGTGCATGATCCGGCTGTGCAGGTCGTCCCAGTAGGGACCATCCGGCGGAGCCTGGTAGAGCGGCTGCAGGAGCTGGCCGATCTCATCGTCTGGCCCACGGGCCGGACCGGGGAACTTCAGTTCGTTGCTCATAGGTCGCTCCGGATGCTACCGAGGATTCGGCGCAGCGTTGCACGTGCATGGTGAAGGTCTGAACGCGCGGTACCCTCGGGGATGCTGAGCATCTCACCGATCTCAGCGTGCTTGAAACCCTGTACATCGTGAAGGACGATTACCGAACGCTGTCGGTCAGTAAGTTCCGTCAACGCGTCCTCCAACCGGATCCGCAGGTGATCTGATTCCCCCGGATCCCGGAACGGCGCGGCGACCGTCTCCGGCAATTCATCGGCCGCCCGCACCTTGCGTCGACGCACCAGGTCGAGCGCCGCATTGGCCACGATCCGGTGCAGCCAGGCACCGAATGCCTGGTCGGGTCGGAACCTCTTGAGTGCCCTGTAGGCATGCAGGAATCCGTCCTGCACCGCATCCTCGGCATCCTCGTGGGTGCCGACGATGGCCCGCGCCACCGCATAGGCTCGCCGCTGGTGCAGGAGGACGAGTTCGCCGAACGCCGACTGCTCGCCCTGCTGGGCGTCCAGCACCAGCTCCCGCTCCCTCTCCTGTGCCTCAGTCATTACCCGACCGCCCCGCGGCACGAGCCGCGGTCGTCCGATGCGCACGCCGGGGGCGGAGGCCGGGCCACCCGCTGGGGGTGAGTGCTCCGTCCGTGGCGGCGCGATTCTCAACGCCGAATTGCTGGTCATCTGGCCTCGTCACGCATGTATCCTCATAACGTGACCGGTCAGGCAAACGTTGGAATGCCTGTCGCATGGGGCGCCCGGCGCCCGTTGCTGTCAGGGTGTGGGACCGGCCGGCGCGGGGGCGCCAGGGTTGCCATCCAGGCCGAGCGCCACCGCCTCGCCCTGCATTGCCGCGATGACCACGGCAATGTGATCGTCCAGCTCCACTCCCAGCTCGGCCGCCCCCTGGAGCACATCCTCGCGGCTCACGCCGCGAGCGAACGCACGGTCCTTCATCTTCTTCCGAACGCCGCGCACATCCACGTCGTGAACGCTCCGCGACGGCTTCACCAGAGCCGTTGCCGTGATCAGGCCTGTCAGCTCGTCGACCGCGAACAGCGCCCGGGCCATCGGCGTCTCCCGCGCCACGCCCGTATAGGCGGCGTGGCCAAGGATCGCCTCCAGCACGTCTTCCGGGTAACCCAGGCCGCGCAGTATCCGCACCCCTTCCGCCGGGTGCTCCTCATCGGCTAGCTGGTCGGCGTTGGGAAAACGCTCGTAGTCGAAGTCGTGGAGCAGGCCGGCCAGTGCCCACCGCTCCTCGTCCCCGCCCAGTATGCGGGCGTAGGCACGCATCCCGGCCTCCACTGCCAGCATGTGCTTGCGAAGCGAATCGCTGGCCGTGTATTGCTGGAGAAGGGCGAGCGCGTCCGCGCGAGCAGGTAGAGGCTGGTGCATGGGAATGAGTCCGAGCGGGCGGGGGGCGGGCGGGAGATCGAGGTGGCAGGACCGGCGTCTACCGTTCCACTTCCAGCGCGCCGCAGGCAATCACGGTGTCGTCGGAACGCGAACGGAGGATGCTGAGGTGGTACTTGCCATCTACCGGAAGGGTGATGGGCAGCGTCGCGGTGACGCTTGCCGTTCCGTCCGTATTCACGCGCAGCGGGCTGTTGGCTGACGAAGGGGCGACGTCGTTGCCCACCGCTGTGCCACAGTCGCCGCGCCGGATCTGCCAGCGATGCTCCAGGCCAACCACGGAATTGCTGATCTTCACCGAAGCCTGTACCTCGCCGGCGGTACGTCCAGGTGTCAGGCGAGCCTCGCCGGTTACCGGGGAGTTGAAAGGCTGGAGGGTAGCCACCAGCCGGACGTTCGGTACGGCCGCGGCAGCGGTGAGTGGCGCCGGTGCGGAATTGGACTTGCCCCTGCCGCAGGCGGTGGTCGTGGCAGCGAGCAGGAAGCCGGCCAGGAGGAGACGGCGATCGACCATGAGGTATGCTCCGGAGATTTGGCGGACGGCCACCAGTCGGCAGTCGGTCGACCGGTCAGCGCGCCAGCGCCTGCCAACCGTGTCGACCGGGGAGGCGACGGCGGAATGGACGAAGATGAGACGGTGCCGGAGTGGGCGCAAGTCGCAGCGGCTGGTGCGCCGACGCCCTCGTCACCGGGTACCGATGTGTGTCTCCACGGACATCCCCGGACGGAGCGGACGGTTGGGGCCGCAATCATCGTTGATGTGCACCCTCACGGGCACCCGCTGCACCACCTTGGTGAAGTTCCCCGTGGCGTTGTCCGGCGGCAGGAGGGCAAACCTGGCGCCGGTCGCCGCGCTCAGGCTCTCCACGGTGCCGTGCACGGTACAGTCGGGGTACCCATCGATCTCGACCTCCACCGGCTGACCCACCCGGATCCTCGCCAGTTGGGTCTCCTTGTAGTTGGCTGTCACCCACACCCCGGTATCGGCCACTATGCTCAGCAACGGCTGGCCGGGTTGGACGAGCTGACCGACTTCCACCTGCTTTCGCGTGACCAGCCCGGCCAGTGGTGCCGTGATGGTGGTATAGGAGAGCTGCATCATGGCATTCTCGCGGTTGGCCCGGGCGCTCGCCAACCGGGCGTCGGCCAGGCGAACACCGGCCCGCGCGCTGGCCACGCCTGAGCCGGCGGCGCTGGCCTGACGCTGCACCGCCAGCAGGTTCGCCGCGGCCGCGTCGGCGGCGGCCTGCGCCGCGTCCAGTTGCTGACGCGAGACGATCTCCTTGGCGGCCAGCTCGCTCATCCGTGCCAGGTCCGCCTGGGCCTTCGTGACGGCAGCCTGCGCGGCTGCCACCTGGGCGTCGAGGACCGAGCGCTGGCCGGACGCGGTCTGCACTGCCGCCTCCGCCTGGCCGGTCGTGCTGCCGGAGCCCGCGGCCGCCTGGGCCGCCGCGAGTTCTGCCGACGCCTGGGCCAGCCGGAGGCGGTATTCGGACTCGTCCATCTGCACCAGCAGCTCTCCCTGGTCCACCTGCTGGTTCTCCACCACGTTCACCATCGACACGTAGCCACCCACCCTGGCCAGCACCGGTAACAGGTGGCCGTCCAACTGGGCGTTATCGGTGGATTCGTGGGTCCGGCCGTAGTTCCATCGCTGTACCCCCCAGATGCCGGCGAAGATGATGAGCAGGGCGATGACAGGGAGGGCGACTCTGCGCCGCCAGCCACTCCTGTGCGTGGCGACCTCCACGCGGGGCGGCGGCGCTCCGTGATCCGAAGACGGTTGGCTCGTCGGGGACGTCGTCGCGTCAGTATGGGCCGTGGTGCTCTCGAGGTCAGGCATCTTCACGTGGTTGCGTCATGGATGGATCGCTCTGGCGAGCCTCACGGTAGCGCTGTCACGTCGCCTTCCGCGCGGGCCAGTGCGACCCGGGCTGTCTGGTACGAGGTGAGAGCGTCGTTGACCTGGGTGCGGGCGCCGGTCAGGGAGAGTGAGGCCGTCATGACGTCGGCGTTGCCAGTGACCCCGGTACGGAATCGCTCACGTGCCTGGTCCACCTCCTGTTCGGCCAACCTCAACTGCTCCCGCGCGGCCTCTGCAAGCTCGGCGGCCGAGGACAGGTCGAGCAGGGCTGCCCGCACTTCGGCTGCAACCTGCTGCTCCAGGTCGTGCCGACGGAGCTGGAGCTCGTGTAGCTGGGCCTCCTGTTCGTCCGTCTGCCCGCCCCGCCTGAATCCGTCGAATATGGGCACCGTCAACTGCACGCCCCAGGTGTAGCTGTTGAGCAGGTGCGCCACCGACTTGCCAATGACCCCATCGTCCACGAACAGCGACAGTGCGGGTAGCCGCTCGTCGCGGGTGGCGGTGATGAACTGCCGGGCGGCGGCGAGCTGGGCATCCAGGAGTTCCAGTTCCGGTCGCCGGTCGAGTGCCAGGGTCACAGCCTCCTCCGCGGTGGGAATCGTCGCCCTGGTCGGCACGGCCAGGGCATCGGCGAGCATTACCCTGCCATCCAGCGGCAGGTCGAGGGCGCGGCGCAGGTCCAGCTCGGCCCGATCCCTCTCGTTCCGCGCCACCAGTAGCTGTGCCCTCATCGCGGCCAGCCGGGACTCGGCGCGTGTGACATCCAGCCGCACGCCCACTCCGGCGGAAAGCTGGTCGCGGGCGACGTTCAGCAGTTCGGCGGCCAGCGATGAGTCAGCGGCACGAGCCGTGAGTTGGCCGAGCGCGTGCTGCAGCCGGACGTAGGCGGTGGCGGCCCTTTCCGCGGCCTCCTGGGCAGCGCTGGCCACCTCCACTCCGGCCGCAGCGGCTGAGGCACGGGCGCCCCGGTAGCGACCCAGCGCGGCGAAGTCCACCAGCGGAGTCGCCAGCCGGCCGCGGATGTCCGTGGTGTTGACCGGACCCACCACCTCGCCGTCCGGGTCGAAGAGCGGCGGATTGCCCGGCGTGGGTGGAAAATCGATGCCCAGGGTGGCCGTGTTGAAGGTGCGCCCGTCAAGGGCGGCGACGGCCTGGATGTCGGGCAGGAGTGCCGAGCGGCTCTGCCTGGCACGTGCGTTGGCCTGGACCGCCCGCAACCGCGCCACCCCCACCGGTGCTGCCCGGGCGGCAGCAAGGCGTGCCGCGTCGCCGATGGTGATCGGACCAGTGGGGAGCTGGCGTACGCTGGTTCCCGTCGGGCCGGGCGCGGGCGGCTGCGCCCGGAGCACCCGCGGCGCTGCATTCGCGGTGATGACGACGGACAGGACGAGGCTGATCAGGCCGGGAGCGACGGGTAGGGTGCGACGAAGCGTGGGGAGCATCCTCGTGTCTGGCTGGCGGGGCCGGCGATGAGTCGGCAGGCGCGTGATTCGTGGGACGAACAGGGGCCGGAGCGCGAGCTGCGCACCGGCCCCCTTGACGTCACCCTGCCGGCATGCGCCGCCGGCAGTCCCTCTCACTACCTGGTTGTCTCGGCAGCCTGTTCATGACTGGCGTACTTCATGTTGGTCCAGTTGAGGATGCCAAGGATCATCGCGAGCACGAGAATGGCACCGCCGAACAGGCCGATGAATGCGGCCTTCTTGTCTTCGGGATAGAGCGACATTTGTGGTTCCTGGGAGAGGGCGGGTGTGGGAGATGACAGGCGAGGCGGCTAGGCCACCCGCACCGTCGTCATCACGTCGTTCTGCCTGAGCTGGTGCATCACGTCCAGCCCTTCCGTTATCTGGCCGAATACGGTGTGCTTGCCGTTCAGGTGGTGTGTGTTCTTCTCGCTCAGCACCATGAAGAACTGGCTCCCGCCCGTGTCCCGGCCAGCGTGCGCCATGGAGAGTGCGCCCACTCGATGAGTGTGCGGATTGCCCTCGGTCTCACACGGGATCGTGTAGCCCGGACCACCGCTGCCTATGCGCCTGTCACCTTCCGGCAGCTCGCGGGATTGGGGGTCGCCGCCCTGGACGACGAAGTCGGCAATCACGCGGTGGAACCTGACACCGTCGTAGAAGTTCTCGTTGGCCAGCTTCTCGAAGTTCGCGACCGTTTTCGGCGCGTCCGTGTCGTAGAGCTCGGCGACGATGGTTCCCTTGTTCGTCTCGAACGTTGCAGTCTTGGACATGTATTGAAGATAGCCTGAAATGGGGGACCGATCCAGAGCCCGGGGATGTCGGCTAGCCGAGACCCATGAGCTCCACGAGTTTCATGGCGTTTGCCGACGTCGCCGGTCCGGGTCGCAGGAGGTAGTCGAAGGTCATCCTGGGGCCGGTGGCGGTGGTCGAGAGCTGGTCCCGGAAGTGGACCGCGCGGGCGGCGGCGCGAAGGGCGGGAGTATCGGCCAGCGCCAGGTCGTGGGTGGATACCGCGCCTATGGCACCGGCAGACAGCAGATGGTGGAGTACGCGCCGGGCGGCCACCTGGCGCTCGGCACTGTTGGTACCCTGAAGGATCTCGTCGAGCAGGTAGAGAACCCGCCCACCATCGCCGGACAGGTGCGCGCTGCGGGCGGCCTCCACGACGGCCGTGAGTCTTACCAGCTCGGCCATGAAGAAGGACAGGCCGGCCTCCAGGTCGTCGCTCACCCGCATGCTCGTGTGCAGCGAAAGCCAGGGGAGCCGCATGTGGTGAGCGCACACCGGAGCGCCGGCCAGGGCCAGGACGGCATTGGTTCCCACCGCCCGCAGCAGCGTGCTCTTGCCAGCCATGTTGGAGCCGGTGACAAGGAGGAAACTGCCCGGCGGCCCCACGGTGACATCGTTGCGTACACACTGTTCCGGCGCGAGCAGCGGGTGCCCCAGACGGTCGGCCGACAGCGTGTCGGCGTCGTCCACCAACTCCGGGAGCGACCAGTCCGGATGGTCGCGGAGCAGGCTGCCAAAGGCAGCCAGGGCCTCGGTATCGCCGAGCGCCACGAACCACCCGGAGGCACGGGCGCCGGCCCGGCGCTGCCATCGCTCCAGCGCCGCCAGCACGTGCAGGTCCCACGCGACCACCACGTTCACCGCGCCATGCAGCATGGGTGAGTAGCGCAGCTCGGACGCATCGAGGACGCGGCGCAGGCGGTGGAGCTCGACCGCCGCCGGCACGCCGTCGTCGATCAGTGCCGCCTGCAACTGGCGGAGCAATGGCGCCTGGAGCGGCTCCCGGACAATCCTCCCGAACTGCTCGCTGAAGATGCGGAAGGTGGCCGCTCCGGGGGCAGCCCGCCCGAGAAGCGTCCGGGCAGCCCGTCCGGAGAGAGTGCTGACGACGATCCCGACGACGAGCGGCAGGGCGAGCGCGGAGCCCGGCAGGGGGCCGGTCGCCACCATCACGATCACCGCCAGCCAGATGGCTGGCACCAGCCAGCGGGCGGCGGAGAGCAGAGGACGCTGTCCCAGCCAGGCGTCGCCAGGCGCCCACTGAAGGAACTGGGCGATGTCACCGGTACGCCCGCTGCTGGCGAGGCGGGCACGCGCCGCCAGTTCCAGCCGGAAGTCCTCCCTTCCGGCCAGCTCGGCCACCGCCAGTTGCCTGGCCTTCAACGTTGGTATGGACGCCGGTTCCAGCAGCCAGCGAGCGGCCGTCGGGGCACCGGTGGCGGTGCCCAGGGGGCCCAGCAGGCGCAGCAACGAGGCCCTGCCGGCGACGACGCCCAGGTCGGCGGCATAAGGATGGGTCGCGGGGACGGCTGGTGCGGCGGTCGCCGGCAACTTGCTCCAGGCGCGTGCCCGTCTGTCCATCGCCTCCACACAGACCGCGGCAATGGCCCGGTGCCAGGCGGCGCGTCGTTCGGCGCGCCGTTGCGCACGCGCCGCAGCGGTGAACAGAATCGCGATCATGGCCAGCGCGACGGCGAAGACGGACGCACCGGCATCGGTGGCGGCCAGCCCCATCACCGCCAGTACCACGCCGCCAAGGAAGATCACCACACGGAGCCACGACCAGCGGTCGGCGCGGCCGCTCTCGGCGGCGGCCAGCGCAGATTCCGCGGCGGCGCGACGCGCCAGGTCGGGTGGCGGTGCGGCTTCCGGGGCTGGATTGTCGGTGGCGCTGCCCGCAGGCATGTCGGTCACGTCTGCACGTCCGTCACGTCCGGGCGAGAAAGATCGGTGCGCTGGGACAGATGTCGTTCAGCGTGCACCCGGCGCAGCGTGGCTGACGGGCGATGCAGACGCGACGGCCGTGGAAGATCATGAGGTGTGAGAGCATGGTCCAGTCGTCGCGCGGGAACTCAGCCATCAACTCGCGCTCGATCTTCACCGCGTCGGTGCCGTGCGAGAGGCCCAGGCGACCGGTGACCCGCTGCACGTGGGTGTCCACCACGACGCCCTCGTTCTTGCCGAACGCATTGCCAAGTATGACGTTGGCCGTCTTCCGGCCCACCCCGGGTAGCTGCACCAGCTCATCCATCCCGGCCGGCACCTGGCCGCCATGTCGCTCCACCAATGCCGTGGCCATGCCGATCAGGTTCCTGGCCTTGCTGCGAAAGAAGCCGGTGGAATGGATGAGCGTCTCCACATCTTCCTGGCGCGCCGCGGCCAGCGCGTTCGCGTCGGGATAGGCGGCAAAGAGCGCTGGCGTGACCATGTTGACGCGTACATCGGTGCACTGCGCGCTCAGGATCGTCGCCACCAGCAACTGGAAGGGGGACTGGAAGTCCAGTTCACAGTGGGCGTCGGGATACGCGGCCAGCAACCGCTGGTAGGCAACGGCGGGGGGAGCCGGTGGGAGTGACTTGCGGTGGGCCCGTCCGCGAGCGGCTCGCGGCTTTGCCGACTTGGCGGTGGCCGACTTCGCGGTGGCCGACTTGGCGGTGGCAGACTTCGCGGTGGCAGACTTCGCGGTGACCGACTTCGCGGTGCCCGACTTGGCGGTGCCCGACTTGGCGGTGCCCGACTTGGCGGTGGCCGACTTCGCGGTGCCTGTCGATGCTGTCCTGCCCGACTTCGCGGCAACCTTGCGCGCGCTGCCGCGCGCCGTCGTGCCGTCGGTCACGCCGGCGCTCCCGCGGTCGCGCCATCACGGCGGCGGGCGGCGAAGGCAAGCACGTCGTCGGCCGACCGGGCGTTGAGCACGTCGGACGCCGAGAGCCAGCCCTTGCGGCCGATGGAGACGCCTAGCTGCATGTTGTCCAGCCCCTGCACGGAGTGTGCGTCGGGCCCGATCTCGATCAGTACGCCACGATCGCGGGCGACGCGGACCAGTCGCCAGTCCAGGTCGAGCCGGTGCGGGTCAGCGTTCAGCTCGATCGCTACGGCGCACTCGGCAGCCCGCTCGATCACGGCGTGCATGTCGATCGCGTAGGCCTCACGAGTGAGCAACAGGCGGCCGGTGGGATGACCTAGTATCGTGAGGTGGGGGTCGTCCAGGGCCTTCAGGACGCGGTCGGTCATCTGTGCCTCGTTCAGGCCGAAACGCGAGTGCACGGAACCGATCACGTAGTCGAAACTGCTCAGGGTCTGGCCGTCGTAGTCCACCCTTCCGCAGGGCAGGATATCTGCCTCGATGCCCTTCAATATGCGGAAATCGGTCAGGGTTGCGTTGAGGCGGTCTATCTCCTCGTGCTGGCGAAGGATCGCATCAGGTGTGAGCCCTCCGGCATAGAAGGCGCTCTGCGAATGGTCGGTGATGCCGAGGTAACTCCAACCGCGGGCGCGCGCGGCGGCCGCCATCTCCTTGATCGTGCTGTCGCCGTCGGAGAACTGGGAGTGGGCGTGCAAGACGCCCCTGATGTCGGACAGCTCCAGCAACCGCGGCAGCGTACCGTCGGCCGCCGCCTCCAGCTCGCCCATCCCCTCCCGCAGTTCGGGGGCGATGTAGTCCAGGTCCAGCCGGCGGTAGAGGGCGGCTTCGTCGGCAATCGGGATTGTCTGGCCCATGGCGTCCCGCAGTTGAACGCCAACGAAGACGAGTTCGCGGTCGCCGGCGTGGGCGGTGACGGCTGCCACGTGCTCCGGGCTTCCCGTCGCGCGCCAGAGGGCCACGGCAAAATCGGCCAGCGGAACGCAGCGCAGGTCGAGCAGTGTGCCGTCCACGAAGCGAACCTGGAGGGTCCGGCCGCCGCCGCCCACGACACTCCTGACGCCGGGCCACCGGGTCACGGCGGACGCGACCCGGCTGGGCGAGCTGCCGCAGCCGGCCACGATCACCACCGAGCGAACCACCTCGGTGCAGCGCCGGAGCGATCCGGCCACCTCGGCACGGATCACGTCGGGGAGCTGTCGGATGGCGGTCACCAGACGGGCCGCCTCGGCCGCCGCATGCGGGTGGAGGACGAGCGAGTCGGACTGACGCAGGAAGGCGATACCGTTCAGGATCCGTTCCGCCGTCCGCGGACCGAAACCACGCAGCGTCGTCAGGCTGCCGTCGCGCGCGGCCTCCTCCAGCCCCTGGAGCGAGTCCACGCCCAGTCCGCTGTGGATCTGGTGTATCCTGGCCGGACCCAGGCCAGGGACGCGGAGCATCTCCAGGAGTCCTTCGGGAGTGGATTCCCGAAGGCGCTCGAGGAGCGATGAGTCGCCTTCGTCGACAAGGTCGCGCACCACCGCCAGCGTCGCCGGACCGAGCCCCGGCACATTCTCCAGCTCTCCGGACCGGAGCAACGGACCCAGATCGTCGGAGTCGAGCTGCTGGATGGCCCGCGCCGCCTGCACGTACGCCCGCGACTTGAAGCGGCTCTCACCGTTCAACTCGAGGTACTCGGCGATCCGGGTCAGGGTGTGGGCAGCAGAGCGGGAGTCCATACCTTCAATATAAGGTCACGGGAGATGCTGGGTCAGCACTCACCCGTGCAGCCCGCGCCGGGCCAGCAGGCTGTCCGTCTCGGCGAGAAAGGTGCGTGCGGCCGCGAACATCCGTTCCGGCTTCTCGACGTAGGGCACATGCCCGCATTCAGGGATGACGATGAAGCGGGAGCCGAGCTGGGCGGCAGCGGTCTCGCTGGACTGGATGGGGATCGGATCCTGACGACCATGAATGAGCATGCTCGGACAGCGAATGGTGTCCAGGTCTGGCGCCAGGTTGTAATGCTCCAGGCTATCCCACACCGATTTCTGCACCTTTCCGGTGACGCGGAAGGGAGTGAGGTTCCGGGCCTGCCGCGGATCGGCGAAGTAGGCGGCGACACTCACCTCGAAGGCACGCTGGCGGTAGGCGTCGGGATCGCTCTCGCGCAGTCCGGACGCGGCCAGTTCGGCGCGCAGTTCCACCAGTTCCGGCGACTGTTGACGGCGCAGCATCTCCGCCTCGAACTCCTCGCGATACTGGCGTGAGATGGGACCGGGGCTCACGAGCAGCAGACGCTCGGGGTGGCGGATACGGGCTGGGTCGTGGGCCGCATCCAGGGCATGGAGCAGGGCCAGTACTCCACCCCAGGAATAGCCGGCAATGGAAAGAGGCTGCAGGTCGAACTCGGTCACGACCTTGATCAGGTCGTTCACCTGTGTTCGCCAGGTGATCGGCCGGGGGTCGTCGGTGCGCGATCGACCGCCCCCCCTCTGGTCATAGAAGAGGAGCTGGTACTGGTCGGTGAGTTCCAGCCACTGCGGCAGCAGGTAGTCGTGGTGGGCGCCGGGGCCGCCGTGCAGGACGAGCAGGGTACGGGCGTCGGCTGGGCCGTAGCGAGCCCAGTAGAGGGGCACCGGGGTGGACGTGGTGTAGCCGCTCTCTCGCGGCTCGGGTATGCTCGGCGGCAAAGTTCTGGTCGTGACGGGTGAACGGAGCTACGGCGGCGGCAGCGGCGGATACGATGCTGGTAGCCCACGGGTGCCACAAGGTGGCGAACGACCGCCCACTCGTAAAGCACGAACGAGCGCGCCGAGTGGCCTCGGCGCGCGACGGTCCGGACTCCGGCTACCGGTCGCCGCGAGCGACCAGTACGGCCGTCATCTCCAGTCGCTGGCCGGCGCGGAGTACAACGACCTTCACCGAGTCGCCGGGCTTGTGGCTTCGCAGGGCGTCGGTGTAGGAGTACAGGTCGTCGATCGGCGTGCCGCCGAACTCGATGATTATGTCGTCGGTCCTGATGCCCGCCTTGTCGGCTGGGCTGCCCGGAGTGACGCCGCTCAGGTGCATCCCCTTGCCGGTCCCGGCGCCCATGTCCGGCACCGACCCGAAGTAGACGTCGCCACCGCTCTTGCGCGCCGAGCCGGCCACTGGCGCAGGTTGCGTGGCCGCGATCACGGGGAGCCGGTCGGGCCGGTCGGCGAGGTTGCGGGCAACGCGTTCGGCGTAATCCACGACGCGTACGATGCCAGCGTAGTTCACCAGCGCTGCATCGTCGGTGGCACGATGGTAATCGTCGTGGACGTCGGTGAAGAAGTGGAGCACCGGGATGTTCCTGGCGTAGAAGGAGCTGTGGTCCGATGGCCCGTAACCGTCCGGCACGGGCGACAGATCCAGCGCCGGGTCGCCGTTGGTGGGGCTGTTCGCCGACTCCAGGATGTCGGGAAGCGCGGCGGCGGTGCCGGTGCCGTAGACGATGAGTCGGTCGTTCCTGAGCCTGCCGACCATGTCGAAGTTCATCATGGCCTGGACGCTGTCCAGCGGCAGCGGCGAATTGGCCGCGAAGTAGGCGGAGCCCAGCAGTCCCTGCTCCTCGGCGGTGAAGTTGACCAGCATCACGGTGCGTCGGGCAGGGTGGGCGGCAAAGCGCCGGGCCAGCTCGAGCACGGCGGCGGTGCCCGAGGCGTTGTCGTCGGCCCCGTTCCTTATGGCGTCGCCGGCCTGCGGATCCAGGGCACCGTCGGTGGAACGTCCCAGGTGATCGAAATGGGCACCGATGATGAGTATCTGGCCGCGGAGGCCCGGGTCAGAACCGGGCACGACAGCAACGACGTTCTGGGTCGAGCGCGCGGGCCGGCCGGAGTGGGCATCGGCGGCGCTGCGGGAGGAGAAGTGCTGCAGGTATCCGTTCACGCACGCGCTGGCCGCGACATCCAGCCTGCAGGCGGCCGGATCGGCGCCAGGGAGGGGCGAGGGAACGCCCATGCCGGCATAGCGCCGGGCCAGGTAGGCGGCGCTGGAATCGTTACCCGGGGTTCCGGTCTCCCGACCCTCCCGGGCATCGTCGGCCAGATAGGCTATGTCCGATCTCAGGCGCCCTTCCGTGCCGGCGCTGGGCGCCGGGCCGTCGGCCACGCTGGCGGCGGGGAGGCTCGCGGTCGAGCGGCAGGCAGTAGCCGCGAGGAGCGACATCAGCGCCAGTAAACAGATGGCGCGAATTTGGGACGTGGGCTTGGGCATGGTCGTCAGGTTCCTGGAAAGCGCGGCGGGCATCTGCCTGCCGCTTCCGGAATGTAGAGGGTTCACGAGGTCACACGCCACGCGTACTGCGCGGGCAATCTCAAGCGGTAACGGATGTCGTATTCGTCGCGGTTCGTGGATAGTCTGGACGCCCTGGTCAGGCTCTGTGCCGAGCAACCAGGAGCGTGCGAGGAGGAGCAACGGTTGCTGGGCGAGGCCGTGCGCGCGATCGCGGCGGGCGAGATCACGGTGATCGCCGGCCCCACCTGGCCGCTGCTCAACGGCGTGCCGATGGACGGTGCCGCGACGGCGCCCGGTGGTCTGGTGGCGCGCCTCTGGGCCCGCGGTACCCAGCAACTGTTCGTCGCCCGGAACGCCGAGGCGGCCGATCTGATCATCCTCGCCCGCGCGGTCGCCGGGGTCTCCACAGGCCAGCCGGAGGGCGCCGAGTCGCGGCTACGGACCGTGCGCCTGGTGCCGGTGGCCGTCGATGGGATGGAGCCGGGCCAGTCACTGGACAGCTCCGTGCCGCCGCTACCGGCTGACCAGTGTCCGTTCGAGCCGGCGGCACGAGAGCCCACCGCGTCGAGCTGCATGTCCGTGGTGCCGTTCGAAACGGTCGTGGGTGACGGCGGAGCATCGGGGAGCTGGCAGCGTATCGCGCCCATGATAAACACCCCGGTACTGCTACGCACGATCGTCGAGCACGACAGGTGCGATCTGCCTGACCGCGAACTGATGAAGCAGTTGTCGGCCCTGGACAGGCTGCCTGACTGGCGGAGAGTGCCCGAACTGAGCCTGATCCTCGAGGAGCTGGGCCGGCGGGCCGAGGCGGCCCTTCGGGCCGTCGATGCGCCACTGCTTCTCGACATCATCCTGGCGGTTCTGAGGGGAGCCCACGGCGAGACCCAACCGGAAGCCCGACTGGCCTACCGCCAGGCGCGCCGCAGGCTGATGGCCAGGCCCTACCTCCGGCTGCTCGTGCCCATGGTACCCCGTTTTCCGGAGAGACGCGACGACCTGATCCACCTGCTGGGCCAGGCCGGTGAGGAGGCGGCAGACGTCCTGATCGATGAGCTCGCGGCGGCGGACTCGGCATCTGACCGACGCGCCTACATCGGCACGCTGGTGCGACTGAAGGCTGGTGGTGGAACCCTGCTCCACATGCTGCGCGACGAGCGCTGGTTTGTCGTTCGCAATGCCGCCGACCTGCTCGGCGAGATGCAGACGAAAGGCGCCGAGGGGCCATTGAGCGACGTACTGCGCCATGCCGACGAGAGGGTGCGGTCCGCAGCGCTCAGTGCGCTGGGCCGCCTGGGCACACCGGGCGCAATGCTCGCCGTGCAGAGGGCGTTGGCGTCGCCGTACGCACCGCTGCGCGTGCAGGCGGCGTCGGTACTTGCCTCGTCCAACTGGCCGTACACGGTGAGCGCGGTGCGGCGGCGGTTGAGGGTGGAGGAGGATTCCCAGGTGCGGCTGGCCCTGGTTGCCGCGTTGGGTCGGGTAGCATCGGACGAAGCCGTGGAAGTACTCACCGAGCTGACCGAGTCGGAGCCGCTGCGCATGCTGCTTCGACGACCCACACCACTCCGCTCGGCGGCCATCAGGTCGCTGGCGGACGCCAACACGCCGGCCGCCCGGGCCGTGGTGGCCAGACTGTCCGACAGTCGGAGTGGCGAGCTTCGTGAGGCCGCCCGACTGGCCATGAAGAGTCGGCCGGACTAGCGGGCGAGAGGGACGACAGCGGAGACGGTTGCGGCAGCGGCAGCATCGCCTGCCACGACGCGCTGCTCAGCGGGCCGTGAAGTCGATGTCCGCTGGCACGGCGCGACAGGTCTCGGCGAGCAGCTTCGCGGCGGCGTCCAGGTCGCGCAGGCTCACCATCTCGTTGGGCGAGTGCATGTAGCGATTGGGTACGCTCACCAGGCCCGTCGCCACACCTTCGCGCGCGACGTGGATCGCGTCGGCGTCGGTGCTCGTGTCGCGACCGGCCGCCTGTACCGAAAAGGGAATGCCCTGCGCCTGGGCGGTCTGCTCGAGCAGGTTGAAGACGACCGGCGAGATGACGGAGCCGCGGGTGAGGACGGGGCCGCCGCCCAGCTTGTGATCGCCCAGCTCCTTCTTCTCCAGGCCCGGATGATCGCTGGAGAAGGTGACGTCCACCACCAGCGCCATCTGCGGTCCGATGCAACTCGCGCAGACGAGCGCGCCACCTCCATGCCGGTAGGCAATCTCCTCCTGCGTCGTGGCGACAGCCACGACATGCGCGGCGCCCGGGCTCTCCGCGTAGCGGCGCAGTGCTTCCAGCACTACGAAGGCTCCGATCCGGTCGTCGATCGAGCGCGACACGATGCGGTCGTTGGGAAGCTCGAGCAAGCGTGCGTCCAGCACGCCCGGGTCCCCCACTCTCAGTACAGCCTCCACCTCGGCGCGCGAGGTGGCTCCGATGTCCACCCAGAGATCGGTGAATTTGGATGCCTTCTCACGTTCGTCCTGCTTGATGAGATGGATCGGCTTCTTGCCGATGACACCCAACACGTCGCCATCGCGGCCCAGGAAGCGAACGCGCTGGGCGACCAGCACCTGGGGATCCCAGCCACCGATCGGGGCGACGTAGACGAAACCGTCGTCATCGATATAGGTGACGATGAGGCCGATCTCGTCTATGTGGCCGGCGAGCATGATCGTCGGCGAGCCCGATGGGTTCACCTCGGCGATGCTGTTTCCGGACACGTCTCCCCGGACCTCGGCAAACCGGCCTGCCTCATCGCGCCAGACACGAGCCGGCGCGCTCTCGAAGCCCGATGGGCCGGGTGTGTCGAGTAGTCGCTTCAGAAAGGTGAGGGATTGGTCGCTGAGCATCGGGGTGCCATGCCTGAGGTGAATGTGAAGGGCTGCATGACAAGCTAGTTCATCCGGGTGCGCCCTGGCGAGGGAGCGAGCTGCTTGCCGGAGATTGTTCCGGTGGGGCGGGGCCAACGCCGCCGGGTCGTGGTGGGGCAGGGCACGAGGCCGCCGGGTCCCGGTGGGGCGGGGCCCTACGCCGCCGGGGTACGCCACGTGCGATGAGCTGGACTTCATGAGAAACAAGCTGGAGGCCACCTGGTCGCGTCTCCTCTCCACACTCTGGTTCGTGCCCAGCCTGATAGTCATCGGGGCGCTGGCGCTGGGCGTGGTGATGGTGCAGTTGTCGGCAATTGCCGATAATGAGATCCTCGCCCGCTGGCCGCGCCTGTTCGGCGCCAATGCTGAGGCTTCGCAGAGCATGCTCTCGGCCATTGCCGGATCCATGATCACGGTGGCCGGTGTGACCTTCTCCATCACCATGGTGGCGGTCACGCAGGCCTCCAGCCAGTACACGCCGCGCATCCTTCGCAACTTCATGCGCGACCGGGCGAACCAGGTGGTGCTCGGCATCTTCGTCGGCATCTTCGCCTACTGCCTGCTGGTGCTCCGCACGATCCGTAGCGGCGACGACTACACCTTCGTGCCCTCGTTCGCCGTCCTGCTCAGCATCGTGCTGGCCATCGTCGGCATCGGAGTGCTCATCTTCTTCGTGCACCACATCGCTTCCACGCTCCAGGCGTCCACGATCCTGGAACGTGTGTCCCGCGAGACTGTGGAGGCGATCGACAGCCTGTTCCCACAGCTCATGGGCGAGGAAGTGGAAGGTGACGAACTGCCGTCGGACACCCGGGAACTCTCGGCGGCCGCCTGGCGGGCAGTGCCGGCGAGGCGCACCGGCTATATCCAGCGACTGGATGCCGACGGTCTCCTGCGCGCCGCCAACGAACATGGCGTCGTCATAAGGATGGAGCGGGGGATAGGGGAGTTCGTCGTGGAAGGGCTCCCGCTGGCCGCCTTCGTGCCGCGGAGCGCGCTGCCGGTTCGTGTCGCTGGTGTCGCCAGTGCCGCGAATACTGCCAGAGGTGCGAGTGGCGCCACTGGTGCCGCGAAGACTTCCAATCGTGCCAGAGACGCCAGTGGTACCACTGAAGCTCCCGCGGGCGAGGCCGACATTGCCCGCGCGATAGTCGGCCAGTTCGCGCTGAGCAGCTACCGGACAGTCGACCAGGACGTGTCGTTCGGGATCCGCCAACTGGTGGACATCGCCCTCAAGGCGCTGTCACCGGGCATCAACGACACCACAACCGCCGTCTCCTGCGTGGACTACCTGGGTGCGGTGCTCGTGCGGCTGGTTCAGCGCCGCGTGGAGCAACCCTGTCGTGCCGTCGACGGTGAGTTGCTGGTCATCGCCCGCGGTCCCAGCTTCCACCGACTGTTGCGCGAGGCGGTGGACGAGATCAGGCAGAACGCCTCCAACAACGTGAGCGTACTCGCCCGGCTGGTGGAACAGTTGGCGGTAGTCGCGAGCGTGACTCGCCTTCCCGGGCGCCGGGCGCTCATCGTCGAGCAGATCGAGCTGATTCGCGAGGTGGTGGAGCGAACCATCCAGGCCCCGTCCGACCGCCGCCGGCTGATACTGCTGGCCGAGCGGCGTGCGTTGGAAGTGGCGACGGTTGCCCCGGCTCACCTGGCCTCGTAGACCGCCTTCCCGCCCACGTAGGTCGCCATCACCCGCGTGTCCAGGATCAACTCGGCCGGCACGCGCATGATGTCCTGGTCCAGGATGACGAAGTCGGCCAGCTTGCCCGGCGTCAGGGAGCCCAGGATGTGCTCCTGGAAGCCGGCGAAGGCGGGCCAGATGGTCATCGACTTCAACGCTTCCTCGCGCGTCATGCGCTGTTCCGGGTACCAGCCACCCGTGGGCAGGTTGTCGTCGTTCTGACGACTGACCGCCGAATGGAAGGAGAAGAGCGGGTTCACGCGCTCCACCGGGAAGTCGCTGCCGTTGGGCACTGGCATGCCCGTATCCATCAGCGAGCGCCAGGCATAGGCGCCGTACAGGCGCGAGACCCCGAGTCGGGTGCCGGCCCAGTACATGTCGCTTGTCTGATGAACTGCCTGCATGGACGGGATGACGTCCAGCTCGGCGAAGCGCGGGATGTCGTCGTGGTTGAGGATCTGCGCGTGTTCCACGCGGAAGCGGTGGTCGACGGTGGGATGGGCCCGGAGCGCCTGCTCGTAGGCGTCCAGCACGACGCGGTTACCGCGATCCCCGATGGCGTGTGTCGCGACCTGGAAGCCGCCCACCAGTGCCCGCTCGGCCACCTCCTCGATGTGCTTCGGGTCCGTGACCAGCAGGCCGCTGTTGTTCGGGTCGTCGGTGTACGGATCCAGGAGGGCCGCGCCACGTGAGCCGAGCGCACCGTCGGCATAGAGCTTGATGGAGCGGATCCAGAGCATGTCGCCGTAGAGGGCGCTCTGCGGGCCACGGGCGAAGTAGTTGTCGAGGGCAGGCTTGCTGTCGCCGATCATGACGTAGGTCCGGAGCTGCAGTTCGCCGGCCTTCGCCAACTCCTCGTACAGGTCGATCGTGCTGCGCGCCGCGCCGGCGTCGTGGATGCCGGTAAGGCCCCAGCGGTGCATCTCGTCCCTTGCTGCCACGAGCGCATCGCGGCGTTGCTGCGGCGTCGACGCCGGGACCACGCGGCCCACGAGTCCCTGCGCGTTATCCACGAAGACGCCCGTCGGGGCGCCGCTGGCGTCGCGTTCGATGCGCCCGCCAGCGGGATCCTTCGTGTCGGCGTCCACGCCGGCCAGCTTCATGGCGGCGGCGTTGGCCAGGTTCGCATGGCCGTCGACGCGCGTGAGGAGCACGGGGTGGTCGGGGACAGCGGCGGAGAGCGCCTCATGGGTGGGGAAGGCCGTGTTTCCCCAGTCGTTCTGGTCCCAGCCACGTCCCTGGATCCAGCTACCGGCGGGCACGGTGCGGGCCTTCGCCACCACCCGCGCAATGACCTCGGCGTACGACCTGGCTCCGGTCAGGTCCACGCTGGCGAGCGACGTGCCCAGCCCCAGGAAGTGCGCGTGGGCGTCGACCATGCCGGGAATCACCGTGCGGCCGGCCAGGTCGATCACGCGCGTGCCAGCGCCGCGCAACGCCATCACACCACTGTCCGACCCCACGAACGCCACCTTGCCATCGCGGACGGCCATCGCGCGTACCATTGGCCGGTCGGAGTCCACCGTGTAGATGCGACCGTTGGTCAGAATGAGGTCGGCGGCCGGTGCGAGGACGGCGGTGCGCTGCTGCGCCGAGGCATGGCTCGGGCCGATGAGCATGGTGGCAGCGAGCGCGACGAGCGTCGCCGCGGCAGGGAGACGGAAGTGGAGCATGGGGAGACGGATATGGGGAGCTGGCGGTGGTTCGCAGACGCTGGTCTAGCGTAACCTTCCGGCGGTCTGTCGCAAGGGCCGACGAGCAGGGTGCAGAAGGAGAGGGGCGACGCCGTGTGGCGCCGCCCCTCAATTCCCGTCCGGCGCAACGTGGTCAGGCCGTCATTTCGCGCCTGCGACGGCGTACGCCCACGAGGCCGCGGGCCATCGGGCCCGTGCCGAGCAGGGCCATGGTGGCAGGCTCGGGCACGACCGTCGGATCTGTGGCGCCGAGGAGCGGGTCGGCGCCATTGGCGACGAACTGGGCGCCGGCACTGGCGTTGGCGTAGCTGTCGAAGAGCGGTCCGTAGAGGATGGTCCGGCCGCCGTTCACTAGTACTGCGGCGCAACTGGCGCCTGTTGTGCGGCCGCGCATTCGTTGCCGGGTGACATTCACGACGCCTACCTTGCTCGGTGCACAAGCGCTCTTCCGACCCATCCAGCTCCCCCGCCATGAGCCTCGAGCCACTCCACCGTTGGCGAGCAGTCGCCGCCCTGTCCGTCGTCCTCGCTGCCGCTGGCTGCGCGTCAGTGGGCGGTGGCCCGGCCGCCTCGCCCGCGGCGGTGGGTTCCGCCCTCGTCTCGGCGCCCATCTCCGCAGTCAGCTACACCGTCACCTTCGACAGCGCCACCGCGGCCAGACGCACGATCGGGGTGGAGATGTCGTTCACTCCCGCCGGCAGCGGACCGGTGATTCTCTCCCTCCCGGCCTGGACACCGGGCGCCTACGAGATCTCGAGCTTCGCCCGCTGGGTGACCGGGTTCGAGGCGCAGGCCGACGGTGAGCCGCTGGGTTGGGACAAGGCGGATCCGGATAGCTGGCGCGTCGTTCCGCCGGCTGGCGCGCGCGAGATAAGGGTGCGTTTCGACTATCTGGCCGACACGCTGGACAACGCGATGGCCTGGTCGCGTCCCGACTTCGCCTTCTTCAATGGCACCAACCTCTTTCTCTACCCCAAGGGCCGCAGCCTCGACTTTGCCGCCACCGTCACCGTGCAGACCCAGCCCGGGTGGCGGGTGACGACCGGGATGACGCCCACCGGCACGCCGGGTGGCTACGGCGAGGGGAACTATCACGACCTCGTCGACATGCCATTCTTCGTCGGTCGCTTCGAGCTGGACAGCACGACCGTCGCCGGCCGACCGGTACGGCTGGCGACCTACCCGGTGGGCGCGATGAGCGATCCCGTTCGCGCCTTCCTGCTCCAGGCGCATCAGCGCATGCTGCCGCCGCAGATCGACATCTTTGGCGATGCGCCGTTCACGAGCTACACCACCATGCTCGTCATCACCGACGAGACTCCGGGCGGGAGCGCGCTGGAGCACCAGAACTCGCACGTCGGCATCTACAATCCCGGCATCCTGGACCCGGTGACGCTGCCGTCCATCACGGCCCACGAGATCTTCCACCTCTGGAACGTGAAGCGCCTGCGGCCAGTCGACATGTGGCCGTACGACTACTCGCGCCGCATGCCCACGACCCTGCTCTGGGCGAGCGAGGGTATCACCGATTACTACGCCGACGTCTCGCTGGTGCGTGGCGGCGTGATCGACTCGGCTACCTTCCTCGCCCTCACGGCGAACAAGATCGCCGAGGTGAATGCGTCACCCCCGGTGGCACTGGAAGACGCCTCGCTTTCCACCTGGATCCATCCGGTGGAGAACGCCTACATCTACTACCCCAAGGGTTCGCTCGCCGGCCTCATGCTGGACATCATGATCCGCGATGCCAGCGACAACGCCGGCTCGCTGGACATGGTCATGCGCGAGTTGTACGACACGTCCTACAAGCTGGGGCGTGGCTTCACCAACGACATGTTCTGGAGCACGGCCTCCCGCGTCGCCGGCGGCCGCAGCTTCCAGGAGGTGTACTCCCGTTACATCGACGGCCGCGACGGCTATCCCTGGGCGAGTGTCCTCCCCCTGGCGGGTCTCCACCTGGTTGTCGACACGCTCCGCGTCCCGCTGCTCGGCGTCAGGTCAGCGGCCGACTCCACGGGCACTCATGTACTTGACGTGACCCGGGGCAGCGCCGCCGAGGGTGCCGGTGTCAGGGTGGGCGACCGTCTGATATCGGTGGGCGAACTACGCATTGGCACGGAAGACTTCGGCCCGCTCTTTCGCAACCGCTATGCGGGGCGCGCGGGCCAACCATTGCCAATCGTCGTGGAGCGAGACGGGCGTCGTCTCACGCTGAACGGGCGGGTGGAGGTGGGCGAGCAGGAGTCGATTCGTCTCCTGCCCGACCCGAGCGCACCGGCGAAGGCGGTGGCTATCCGGAGTGCGATCTTTCATGGCCCCGGCTTTCGCCGGGGTGACGGGGCTTCGCCGGGGGTGCCCCGGCGTGCGCCGGGGTGACGTAGTGGGTTCCCCGGGATCCACTTACCGCCCGCCACTCCCGTAGCGCTCCACCAGTGAACCGTCGCGCGCCGCCGGGCCGGTGTAGGGCTCGCGCATGAGGGCTTCAATCTCGTCAATCTCGCGCGGTGCACCACGCGACAGCCATTCGAGACCGTTCGCCGTGACGAGGTAGTCGTCCTCGATGCGCACACCGATATTCGCGTAACGCGGCAGGGACTTGCGCAGCAGCTCGCGCAGAGCGGCGTTGGCCGGATCATCGGGGATGATGTCCAGCAGGTTGGCGCGGACGTAGATACCCGGTTCGATGGTGAAGATGCTGCCCACGGCCAGAGCGCCGGTTATCTCGTGCCGATCCGGGTCATGTACGTCGAGACCGATGCCATGTCCCAGGCCATGCATGTAGAAGAGCCCAACCTGCGAGCACTTCCGGTCGGGTGCGCAGGCGAACTGGGCGTCGGCACTCTCGATCAGGCCCAGGCTGGCCAGCCCCTCGGCGATGACGGCATGCGCGCTGTCACTCACCGTGCGCCACGAGGTGCCCACCTTCGCCTGTCGCTCGGCCGACTTCTGGGCCTCACGGACGATCGTGTAGACCGACCGCTGCTCCGGCGTGAAACTGCCATTCACCGGAACGCTCCGCGTGACGTCGGCGGCGTAGCCACGGTACGACGCGCCAATGTCCATCACCACCATGTCGCCCGACCGCATGAAGCGATCGTTAACGTTGTAGTGGAGCGTGGTGGCATTGGGTCCCGAGCCTACGATGCTGGCGAAAGCCGGCCGGTCGGCGCCGTTGCGACGGAAGGTGTACTCGATGAGCGCCTGGACCTCGAACTCGTTCAGCCCTGGTTCAATGAGCCGCATGGCCTGCTGCTGGGCCAGGACAGTGATGTCGATGGCCTGCCGGATGAGCGCGATCTCGGCCTCGCTCTTGAATGCGCGCGCCGCGCGAATGGCGCGGTCGGCCCGGAGCACAACCAGGGACGGGCGTCCGGCGCCAACAGTGGCCACTGTCCGATCGTCGCTGGCCGCTCCGGCCACCCAGAGCGTGTCGTTTGTGCCGACCAGCGAATCGAGCAGGGCGGGGAGCTCCCTCATCACGCGGCTGCGAATTCCACTCCGCTTCTCCGCGCCGTCCGTCCCCAACCGGAAGCCCGACCAGACCTCGCGCGATGGGTCGCGCGGCTCCACGAAAAGGAACGACTTCACGGCACCGGCACGCCGCACCATCACCAGCGCCGCACCCGGCTCGCGGATACCCGTGAGGTACTCGAATGATGGGTTCTGGTAGAAACTCAGGTAGTCCACCGCTGGCTCCGGCGATCCCTTCACGAGCAGCACGCCGCCGCCCAGCGACACGGTCACGCTGTCGCGCCGAGCGGCATACTCATCGGTCGTTATCAGCAGCGGTGCGGTTGTCGCTGCGCTGGTCGTCGCGCCGAGCGCGGTGGACGAGGACGTTCCCAGCGACTGCGATCCGGCCGATGAGGCACTGAGAGCGAGAGCGACCAGGGCGGCGGTGATATGTGGACGAGGTCGACTGATCATGGCGAGCGTGCGGATGGGGCTGGGGATGACGGCGCAGGCCCGATGTCGTGGGCTTCTTCGTCGCCGTTTTTCAATGGGTTCCCGCTTTCGCGGGAATGACGGAAACAGGGGCGGGAATGACGGAAACAGGGGCGGGAATGACGGGAACGGGGGCGGGAATGACGGGAACGGGGCTGGGGGGCGCCGAGGTCGCGAAACATGGGTAACGAGGTCGGGATGATGGATGCCCACGTTATAGTAAGATAGAACACCGCCGGGGCGTCGGGAGCGATATCGCCAGCGGCCCTCTCCGTCAGACCATCTCTCTCACCTGCCCGGATGCTTGAACAGCGCGTGGAAGTGGAGACCCCGGAGCAGGTGGCGCTCTCCTTCACCATTGCCGGCCTGGGTTCGCGAGCTGCTGCCGCGCTGGTGGACGGGGCCATCTGTCTGGCGCTCTACTCGGCCCTCCTGCTCCTCGCCACCTTCATCTCGAAGAGCGTTGGCGGGGGAGCAGTCGGGACGGCGGACAATGCCTTCGCTGTGACCCTGCTCCTGCTCGGCCAGTTCGCCATCATGTGGGGCTATTACGTGCTCTGGGAAGGGCTGCGCGATGGCCAGACGCCGGGCAAGAAGCGTTTTGGGCTGCGGGTGGTGAGGGACGGCGGCTATGCGGTGGATTTTCCCGCCTCCGCTGCTCGAAACCTGCTGCGCGTGCTGGACATGCAGCCGGGCGTGCTGTTCGGCGTGGGACTGGTGAGCGCGGCGCTGTCGTCGCGCTCCCGGCGGTTGGGCGACCACGTTGCCGGCACGATAGTGGTCCGGGAGCGCCTGCTTCCGCAGTCGGCGCTCATTCCGGTGCGGGAATCGGAGAGCAGGCGTCCGCTCAACACGCTGCTCCGCGACGATGAGTACGATGTGCTGGACAGGTTGCGGGCGCGCCAGCGCACCCTCGACCCGGCCCGGGGGGCCGCCCTGAACGCTCAACTGGCCGCCCGTCTCCGTCCCCGGGCGCCGGAACTGGCCGCCGCCTCGCGCACCGACGCCGCCTTCCTGGCGCGCCTCCATGACGACGAGCGTCTGGCGCGGGCGCACGGCGTGGCCGCGCTGCGCGAAACCGGCGCGCGGCGTGAGCACTACGCCCTGGTGGCCGAAGCCCTGCCACGCTGGGGTGAATTCGCCCGTCTGCTCACGGACGCGCAGGAACGTGGCCTGGCTGCGCTGGGCGAGGAGGGGGTCAGCGATTTCGTCGCCCGCTACCGCGAGGTCACCACCGACCTCGCCCGTCTGCGTACCGCCACGCGCGACCGCGAGGTGGCCGCCGTCTACCAGGTGAGCAGGCTGGCGGCGGCGGGCCACAACCTGCTCTACCGCGGCCGGCGCATGGACCCCTGGTCCATCCCGCACTATCTCTTCCGAACCGTGCCGGCCGAGATCCGTCGGGCCTGGCGACCGATCCTGCTCGCCGCTTCGCTCCTCTTCATTCCTGGCGCGATCGCCTTTGTCGCCGTACTCCGTTCGCCGGTCGCGGCGCAGGCTCTGGTCTCCCGGGGCATGGTGGATCGCGCCGAGACCGGCGTCGTGCGCGACCGCACGGGTGGCGGTTACCTGCCCGACGAAGCATTGAAGATGCGTGGACCCGCCCTGGCCAGCGCCATCGCCACGAACAATGTCCGCGTCACCTACACCGTCTTCGCCAGCGGAGTCACCGGAGGTGTGCTCACCGTCTTCATGCTTCTCATGAACGGTATCTCCGCCCTTGGCGCGCCGCTCGGCTACTACGCCCGATTGGGGATACTGCCGCAGATCCTGGGCTTCGTGGTGGGACACGGTGTGCTGGAGCTGACGGCCATCTGCATTGCCGGGGGGGCCGCCTTCGAGTTGGCGGCGGGACTCTTCCTTCCCGGTGCACTCACGCGCCGGGAATCGCTGGTGCGACGCGGTCGACGGGCGCTACACCTGGTGGCCGGCACCACCCTCCTGCTCATCGTCGCCGGCCTCATTGAAGGTTACGTCTCGCCGCTGGTCTGGCCGCTCCCCTGGAAGCTCCTGCTCAGCGCGGGCACTGCCGTGTTGCTCGTCGCCTACCTGATGCCACGTCGACACCGGGGTCCCGGTGACGACGACGCCCGGACCCCGGTGACGTCGACACCCCGATCCCGATGACGACGAGGTCCGGATCCCGACGTCGACGCCCGGACGTCAATGACGTCGACACCCGGACCCCGGTGACGTCGACACCCGGACCTCGACGACGTCGACACCCGAGCCCCGAACGTCGACGCTCACACCCCGACGACGACCATGCGCTCAGAGCGCCTGGCGGCCCTTGAGCTCCAGGTAGCGGTTCACTACCGCCGCGGCCATCTGGGTCGGCGACACGTCCACCACGTTCACGCCGGAGCGGCGCATCCGCTGGAGCGCAGCCTCGCGCGCCCCCACCAGTTCCTCGGCGGCCGCCGCCGCATAGAGTGCGTCCGGGGTGGAGTGCGACAATGGAAGAGCGGCCGCGGTGAGGGCGTGGTTGTGCATCGCTACCACCAGCGGCAGGTGACGCGCGGCGCCGCGCGCCGTATGCGCCAGGAGTGCCTGCGACGCCCGCTCGTCCACCACGTCGGTGAAGATGACCACGAGGGCGCGCTTCCGGTGGCGCGTGGCAAGGGTGCGGAAGGCACCGGCATAGTCCGGCTCCACCATGGTCGGTTGCACCGACACCAGCGCCTCGCGCAGTCGGCTCAGCGCGGTCACGCCCTTCGCCGAGGGCAGCCAGACGCGCACCTCGTCATCGAAGACGAGCAGTCCCACGTGGTCGCCGGAATTCTGCGCCACGTCGGCCAGCATCAGTGCCGCGGTCAGGGCGTGTTCGAACCTGGACTGCCCGTCGGCGGCGAGCTGCGTCATCATCCGGCCGGCGTCCACGGCAAGGATCACCGACTGCCCCTGTTCCACCGTGAATTCGCGGACGATCGTCTTGCCCCGGCGCGCCGTCGCCTTCCAGTCCACGTGTCGCGGGTCGTCACCCACGGCGTAGTCGCGCAGGCTGGCGAAGCTGGTCCCCTGACCCCGCCGGCGTAGCTGACGCACACCCACGTCCCTCAGCCGACGCTGCAGCGCCAGCAGCCTGTAACGCCTTATCCCCGCCACCGACGGCGCGACGGCCAGTTCACGCGCACCGCCTGGCTCCGGCCGGAGCACCCGGTCCACCAGCCCCAGTGCGCCCTCCACGCGGAGCGCCACCGGGCCCAGTTCCACGCGTCCGCGGGCACGCCCGGTCACCGGCAAGGCAGCGGTCGCCAGGCCGCCGGCGGGCACGAGCACCGCGGGACGACGCGGCGCCGGTGGTACGTCGGTCTTCGTGGCGCTCGCCTCGTCATGGCGGGAGCGGCCGTCGGCGCCGTCGTGTTCATCGTCGGCCGACACTGCGTGGGGCAGCCGATCGTGCAACCGGACCCGCAACGGCCGCGGCCAGTTGGAGCGAAGCACGTACTCGCCTTCCGCACTCTCCCCCAGCCCTATCGTGTCCGGGAGTTCGCGCTCCACGTCGATCGCTCCCGCCACCGGCGCGCGCACGATATCCAGCGCCGCCGCGACAAGCAGTGCCGCCGTCGCCGTGATTGCCACGATCGCCCCCGTCGTGCTGCCCGAAAGGAGCCAGAGCGGCGCGACGAGGACCATCAGCAGGGCCAGTCGACGGGTCGGGTAGGGCATCTACGGCGCCAGGGGAAGGGGCGCCGCCGGCCGCGGCCCGGTTGACGGGAAGTGGAGCGTCTGCTGGTACGCGACGTCGTCCGGGCTCATGAACGGCCGCTCGATCGTCAGCGCGGACGTGACGTCGTGCGGGCTCATGACACGCCACAGACTCCCGGCACCGCGTTGCATCACTGCGGCGCCGGAACGCGGGCCAGCAACTCGGTCAACGCGTCGTCGGCGCTACGCCCTTCGACCTCCAGTTCCGGCGACAACATCACCCGATGACGCAGTACCGCGGGGGCGAACGACTTCACGTCGTCGGGCGTGGCGAAATCCCGACCGGCCAGGACCGCCGCCGCTCGCGTGAGTCGGAACAGCGCGACCGACGCGCGGGGCGAGCCGCCGAGCGTGAATGCGGGGTCGTCGCGGGTGGCCCGGACTATCGCGGCTATGTAACCCCTCACCTCCGGTGCCACGCGCACCGCGTCCGGCGCGGCGCGCAGCCGCTCCAGCGTCGCTGCATCCAGCACCGGCTCGATCCGCGCGCCCATCTCACGTTCGGGGTCACGTCCCTGCTCATGGCGTTCCAGCATCTCCAGTTCCGCCGCCAGCGCCGGATAGGGTACGCGCACCTTCACCATGAAGCGGTCCAGTTGAGCCTCGGGAAGCGGGTAGGTGCCTTCGTATTCCACCGGGTTCTGGGTGGCAAAGACCGTGAACAGCGGCCCCAGCGGGTGCACCCGGCCGTCCACCGTCGTCTGCCGTTCCTGCATCGCCTCCAGCAGCGCCGCCTGCGTCTTGGCGGGCGCCCGGTTTATCTCGTCGGCCAGCAGCAGGTCGGTGAAGATGGGGCCCGGGTGAAACTCGAACTCCCCGCTGGCGCTGCGCAACACGCTCACCCCGGTGATGTCCGACGGCATGAGGTCGGGCGTGAACTGGATGCGGCCGAAGCGGGCACCGAGGGCCGCGGCGAGGGTGCGCACGAGCAATGTCTTGGCCACGCCGGGCACGCCTTCCAGCAGGACATGCCCGCGGGCGAGCACTGCTGCCAGCGCCTCGTCGATCACGGCGTCCTGGCCCACCACGCGGTCGGCGACGGCGGCGCGGACGCGCTGGAGCGCCTCGGCGGTCTGGTCGGGAGTCATATGTTGGGTCGGAGTCGGGAATCGATGCGGGCGACAGCGTCGCCCAGGGAGGGAAGTTGCTCTGCCGTCACGGGCTCGGCCATGGCCCTGCGCAACAGGTCGACGTCGGCGGCGAGGGTGGGGTGTCGCTCGACGAGCGCCGTCAGGAAGGCGTTGTCTTCGCCCCCGGCCAGCGACGTCAGGGCATGCCGTCGCCGCAGCCCGCGCACCAGCCGGCGGGCTACCAGGCGCGTGGAACCGGCGCTCTCATAAGCCCTGGCGAGGGCGCGGACGTGCTCCAGCGGAGACCGCCGCTGGACCGTCGTCAGCGGCTCGGGCGACATGGGCCGCATGCCGGCGGCCGCCAGCAGTACCAGCCCGCCCAGCGTGGCCGCGAGCACCATCCGCCCCCACGGCTGCCAGACCAGCGCCCGCCTGACGGCGCGCACCGGATGGGCGCCGCCGGCTGGATCCTGATGGAATTCGTCGAACACCAACCGCTCGCCCGCCGTCACGGCCAGCCAGTCGAGTGCCCGGGCCACGCTGGGCCCGGCGTTCCAGCGACAGACGCGCAGCACATCGTTGCGCAGCAGGTCCGCGTCGGCCACCGCCACCACCCGGCCCCGCCCCAACGTATAACCGGCCATGGCCAGCCGTGGCAGGGCGACAGTCGACGACTCCACACGCGTCCGGACCTGCACGCCGCCAGTCCCGCGCACCGGAGATGCGCCAGGAGAATCCCGGCGCGTCCTCACGATCGTCGAGTCGCCGGTGCCCGGTCCGACAGATGCCCGCTCCAGCGAATCGACGATGCGGCGTAGCCGCGCCGTGTCGACAATTGCCCGGGGGGCTCGTTCCAGGCGTACCGTGTCGCTGGCGATCACCGCGCTACCGCCGCGTCGCGGGCGCCTGGCCTCCGCCTCCACGCGGGTGAAGATCGCCGCCGGCCTGAGCGCCGTGTTGAGCCAGTAGCTCTGCACTCGTCCTCCCGGCCAGTTGATCAGTCCCGGGCGATTCAGGCTGTCGGCACAGAAGCCCGACGGTGCCTCGTCGGCGTGGACCATGGGGGCTCCCGTACTGCTGCGACGGATGCCCAGGGAGTCGGCCAGCGGTCCGCCCTCGGGGATCACCACCAGCAGGCCGGCGCCGCCACGCACCGCCTCCAGCAGTCGATGCACCTCGCTCGATGTCAGCCCGAGCAGTGGATCGAGCACCGCGTATACCGCGCGAGTGTCCATCGAATCGGGGTAGGGCACGTCCATTCGCTCCACCTGCCAGCCGGAACGGAGCTGGAGGTCGTGCAGCGCGCGGGCGCCGCCGGGCGCCGCCGAGCTGGAGATGAGCCGCCCACGGGAGTCGTCGGCAGCGGGCGTGAGCAGGAGCGCCACCAGCAGCATCACGCCCAGCAGCACCCCGACGACGATGCCCAGCCCGGGCCGACGACGCTCAGCCATGTCGCCTCTCCGGCAGGACGCCTGCGACGATGCCCAGCCCGGGCCGACGACGCTCAGCCATGTCGCCTCTCCGGCAGCACCCCGACGACGATGCCCAGACCGGGCCGACGACGCTCAGCCATGGGGCGCCACCAGGCGGGAGGCCAGCGTGTGCAGCAACTCGTAGCGTTCGCGGTCGCATTCCTGATGGTCGTAGACCACCGTCTCGTAACTGCGTGCGAAGTCGCGAAAGCCGTCCAGGGCACCGGAAGATTTCGCCCGCAGCTCGCGCGTGTAGTCGCCCAGTGTCCGGGAAGGATGCAGCCGCAACTGCTCACGCCTTGCCAGCGCTTCCAGCAGCGCCGCGTAGAGCAGGTGCGCGGCCTCGGTATACCGTCCCGCGGCGGCCTCAGCCCGCGCATGCATCCACGGATCCCCCGGTGCGCCAGCGACGCCGCCGCGGCCGCGCGCGTGCATGCTGGCCGGGCGCTGCGCCCAGAGCACGTAGGCAAGACGGGCGACGACGAGGACGATCGCCACGACGGTCAGCGCGCGCAGCGTCCAGGCCAGCGTTGGCGAGTTGCTGGTGAAGTTCGTGAGCCGCTCCAGCACGTCGCTCACCCAACCCGTGAACCGGCTCCACAGCGTGCTCTTCAACGAGCGTTCGTACGCTGGCTGACGGAAGATCGCGGCAAGGGTATCGCGCACCGCTTCGGGCGCCGGTTGCAGCACCGTTACCAGCGGTTCCGGTCCGTGAGTGCCGCCCCGTCCGGTGACATCCCTTCCACCCCGGCGCTGCCCGTGACCCTGTGGGGGCTCATGGCCGTTGCCGAGCTGTCGCTCGCGCCGCCGACGGGCGGCAGGTCGTCCAACGCCTTTGTCAGTTGCTCCACGTCGTAGCCTTCACGTCGTATGCGCAGGTCGAAGTAGAGCACCGTCATGAGGCAGCCGATGAAGGGATAGACGACCACGACCACCACGCTGCTCGCCGTGCTCGCCAGCTCCATGTCGCGCAGCAGCAGCGCGCTCAGCGCCAGCGCGGTGACATAGGTGACGATGTAGAAGATGATCCCGATGCCCACCACCGCCGTCGTGTGCCGGAGGTTCCCGCGCACGAGTTCACGCGAACGGCCCATGGCCGACAGCGGACCACGTCGCTCCAGCACGACCGACGCCGTGATCAGCGCATAGCGCGCTCCGAAGAGGAGTGCTACCAGCATCGCCCCGACGGTTGTCGCCACGCCGATAGCCAGCCCGACGGTCCGCGACAGGGTGCCCAGCGTTCCGCCGCCGGCCAGGGCGACACCGGTGAGCACCAGCCCCATGATGGTCGCCGCCCCGAACAGCGTGACGAACAGCATGGCCGTGATGAGAACGGACGCCAGCATGTTGCCGACTATGAGCGCCAGCGCGCGCCGCAGCGCCAGCCGCACGGCGGCCAGCGGGTCCATCGTGCGACCATGCTCGTAGGCGTTGGCCGCCGAGCCCACCAGCGCACCAAAGCCGACGCTGGCCAGGCAGACCGAGGCCAGGGCAAGCACACCGAGCAGCGACACCGACGAGGCCAGCTCGGCCATTGCTTCCGGGGTTGCCGCGGCGGCGGGTGCGGTGGGTTGGACGATGCGCGCGATTATCCCGAGAAAGAGCGACGGGATGGCAATGAGCGCTGCCAGCAGCGCCAGGGAGCGGAAGTGTCGCCGCATCAGTTGGACGGCGGCGTCCACCAACTCCGTGGCGCTGCGTGGCGTCAGCAATCGCGCTCCTGTTGCAGTCTCCAGTACCTCTCCTCGCCCTGAGTCCACAGCCACCCTCCAAGTACGTAGCCGAGCGCCGGGAGGGCGACGGCAATGAGGACGAGCGCGTGCCGCAGGTCGCCGGAGAGTGGAACGGTGAGTGACCAGGCGAGTCCGCGCGCCTCGAACATCTTGTAGGCCATTGTCAGGATGGCCGCCGGGATCCCCCAGCCCACCACCCCGTGACGCCAGATGAAGTACGTCCTGCCCTGCGCGCGCAGGCGCTCCCATCGCCGCAGTTCCGCCGTCCTGCGGGCGGCTGCGGCCGTCGCGGCCGGGTGCCGCCGGGCCGGGGAGCGCTCGCCGTCCAGGGTCATTTCAATAGCTGCTTGCCAATCGTCTGGAGTTGCATGTTGGATGTCCCCTCGTAGATAGCTCCAATCTTGGCGTCGCGATAGAACTTCTCAACCGGATAGTCCCTGGTGTAGCCGTAGCCGCCGAACAGCTCCACGCACACCGACGTCACCCGCTCGGCCACCTGCGAGGCGAACAGCTTGGCCATCGCGCCCTCGCGGGCAATGTCGTTCCCGGCGTCCTTCAGGCGGGCGGCGTTGTAGACCATCAGGCGGGCCGCCTCCAGTTCGGTGGCCGCCTGGGCCACCTGGAACTGGATGCCCTGGAAATCGGCCAACGGTCGGCCGAACTGCTGGCGTTCCTTCAGGTACTCCACCGCCGCTGCCAGCGCTCCCGCTGAGACGCCGATCATCTGCGCGCCGATCCCGATCCGCCCCTCGTTGAGCGTCTCGATGGCCACCTTGTAACCCTGGCCGATCGGCCCCAGCACGTTCACGGCCGGCACGGTGACGTTCTCCAGAATCAGTTCCGTGGTGCTGGACGCGCGGATGCCCAGCTTGTCCTCCTTCCTGCCCACCGAGAAACCGGGGAAGTCGCGCTCGACCAGGAATGCCGTGATCCCCTTGTAGCCGGCCTCGGGGTCAACGGTCGCGAAGACGATGAAGATCTCCGCCTCGGCGCCGTTGGTGATCCACATCTTGCGGCCATTCAGCACCCACTGGCCATCCTTTTCGGTGGCCCGGGTGTCCAACCCGAAAGCGTCGGACCCGGAGCCGACTTCGGAAAGCGCGTAGGCACCCACCGTGCCGCCGGTGAGACGGGGAAGGTAACGGGCACGTTGGTCCTCGGACCCATAGCGCCTGATGGGGTAGTTCACCAGTGTGTTCTGGACGTCGCAGAGGATGGCCGCCGATGCATCCACCTTGCTCAACTCCTCCACCGCGAGTGCGACCATCATCAACGATCCAGCAGCTCCACCGAACGCCTCATCCACCTCGATGCCCATGAGGCCGAGTTCGAAGAAGCTGGCAATGAGCGCGGGGTCCAGTTTCCCGGCCTCCTCCATGGCCTGGACGCGGGGCCGCACCTCGGTGGCCGCGAAGTCGGCAACCGCGTCGCGGAACATGATCTCCTCATCGCTCAGCATGGTGAGCGCGGGACGGGCAGTGGATGTGTCGACGGGCATTGGCGGGACGGCGGCGGGAGACGTGAGTGGATCATCCGCGTCGGGCATGGACGTTCCACAGGACGGCCGTATGGTACGCAGACGGAACGGGCAGGTACAGGCTGGGCGCCGAGATCCCACCCGCGTGTTGAAACTTCTGACCGGTCATATACGTATGAGAATTGCAAGTAAACGTCTGTACTTGTCTGAATACTATCCAGCGTTTGCGTTGCACCGTGCGTATAGGGGAGGTGCCACCGGTGGTCGCCACCTGGTACGCAGCCGGGGTGCCATTCCTGCCCGGCCCCCAACCCGATCCACAGTACAGCTCGCCTGATGACCCAGAGCCCCGCCAACTCGCAACGGTCCACTGACGTCCTCCTCGCCGCCGTGCGGAGTGGGGGCGACGTGGACGCGTGGCGTGCGTTGGTGGCCCGGCTCACGCCACGGCTCTACCGGGTGGCGCGCGGTCTCACCGCCTGGCGGGTGCTGGGAGCGCAGACCGTGGTGGAGCACGCCTGGCGGGCAGCGATTAGGAAACCGGGCGCGCTGGACGACGCAGCGACCCTCCGTCAACTCCTCCTGGGCGAGGTGGTGCGACGTGCGCTGGCGCTCAGCGACTCGCCACGCGACCTGCCCGAGAATGAGCCGCCGGAGCGTATCGCGGCCATGCGCGCGGTGGCCCTGCTTCCACATCCGTCGCGCGCCGTCCTCGTGCTGGCCGACGTGGGAGGCATCTCCCTGGAGCGGAGCGCCGAGCTGCTGGGACTTCCCGAAGTGCGTCTCAAGTCGGAGCTCTGGCACGCCCGTCTGGCGGTGGAGACGCTGCGCGGTTCCGGCACGGGCGTCGTTCCCACGCCACCCCTGCTCGTCGCCGTCGACCCCGGCCTGGCTGCGGGATTGCCTCAACCCTCAGGGATGGACGCCGCCGCCCCGGCCTTCGAGGCGAACGGCACGGACCCGATGGACGACGACGACGCCGGCGTCGCGCCGCTCTGGCTGGAGGCACCGCCCGAGGAACTGCTGTCCAGGCTGGCCAGCGACCTGCACGGTCGTCACCAGCGCCGCCGGCTCGCGCCCCGGATACGGAGCCTGAGACTGCCCGTGCTCGGCGCCCTGCTGGCTGCCGTCCTCACCGCGGCCAGCGTCCTGCTCTGGCACGAGGCGCCGCGACTGGTGCAGAGCGTCGAGGCGGCTGCCGCGTCGCCGGAGGCGCTCCCCGGCCCGGCCACCGTGGATGGCGACATCACTCCCATCTTCGCTGCTCCGGCCCCCCCGCCGTCGCCGCCCGGAATCGACCGTGTGGCCCGTCGTCCCAGCCGGCGCGGCGGCGCGCGGCTGCAGCCGAGAGGCGCCACCGTCCTGCCTCCCCGCGATCTCTGACGCGTCCGTGGCAACGGCGGTGCGTGTGTGCGGGAAGGTCAGCGCGTGCGGGAAGCTCGGGTGACGCCGCCCCGGTGCCAGGACGCCCTTCCTGGACCCAGGCAGCGGCTCGGGCTCCGCTACCCCAGCACTTCCAGCGCCAGCTCCACCCGCCCGAACGGCGCCGATAGCTGCACCCCCTGAACAGCACCGCGCACCGCGTCCAGCATCTCGCGGGCGATCGCGATCCCCTCGGCAACTCCGTGCTCCCGGGACCGTTCGCTGGCCCGGCGCATCCGATCCAGGATCGCCGCCGGCATCGTCACCCCGGGTACTTCATTGGCCAGGAACTCGGCGTTCCGCGCCGACACCAGCGGCCAGATGCCGGCGACTATCGGGATCCTGACCTCGGAATCGAGGCTGTGGAGGAAACGCTCCAACTGTGCCACGTCGAACACCGGTTGGGTGATCGCGTAGCCGGCCCCGGCCTCCACCTTCCAGCGGAAACGCTCCAGCTCGTGCGCCGGATCAATCGACGCCGGGTTCACCCCCACGCCGATCACGAAACGTGTCGGCTGGCCTATGTCGTTGCCGCCCGGATCCAGCCCGCGGTTAAGGTTGGCGACCAGGTTGGTCAGCCCTATGGCGTCTATGTCGAACACCGCCGTGGCGTCCGGATAGGGCCCCATCCTGGGCGGGTCACCAGTTATGAGCAGCATGTTGCGCAGGCCCAGCGCACTCGCCCCCAGCAGGTCGCTGAGCATGCCGAGCAGGTTGCGGTCGCGACAGCAGTAGTGGGTGACCGTCTCGATACCCGATCCCTGCTGCACCAGGACGCTGGTCGCGATCGACCCCATCCGGCTCTGCGCACGGGGCCCGTCGGGGACGTTGATGGCATCCACACCCGCCGCGTGCAGGCGGGCCGCGTCGCCAATCAGGCGGGAGGCGTCGACCCCCCGGGGTGGTACGATCTCCACCGTCGTCACGAACTCACCGGCGACGAGTTTCGCAGCCCAGCGGGAGAAAGCGGGGTTCAGGGGGGTTCGCAGGGGTGCTGTGGAAGTGGTGCCGGAACCGACGTCGCCGTCGACCGCTCCGGCGCTTGCGCGGCCGCCGCCGGCGCGGCCGCCGTGCACGCCGCCGCCCGCACCGCTGCCGCCCACCGCATCCACTCCAGCCACGCCTCCCACGCTGCCCGCCGCATCCACGCCGTCCGCGCCGCCTACGCCGTCCGCGCCGCTGCCGCCACCCACGCCACCAATGCCGCCCGCGCGGCCGAGCCCCCGCGCGCCTGGCCGCCTGTTCGCCGCCCCGCGCCTCACCGGACGGATACCGTCCACCATCGCCTTCACGTGCTCGGGTGTCGTGCCGCAGCAGCCACCCACCACGCGTGCGCCGGCGTGCACCAGGTGCCGGGCGTATGTCCCCATGTACTCGGCGCTCGCCATGTACATCCGCCGGCCACCCACTTCCCTTGGCAGGCCGGCATTGGGCTGCGCGGACAGCTTGCGTCCCGTGGTCCGGGCCATCACCTCCACCGCCTCGAGGATCGTCTGCGGACCCACCGAGCAGTTGAGCCCGACGATGTCGGCTCCGCAACGATCGAGAGCCCGGGCCACGTCGGCCGGCGTCGCGCCGAACGGCGTCCTGCTGTCCACCCCGATCGTCATCTGCGCCACCAGCGGGCGGTCGCCGGCCACGTCGCGCGCGGCGAGCACCGCCTGCTCGATCTCCAGCAGATCGGCGAACGTCTCCAGCAGTATCAGGTCGGCGCCACCCTCCATGAGGGCGGTCATCTGCTCGGCGAAGATCCCCCGCGCCTCGTCGCGTCCGGTGGGGCCGTAGGGCTCCAGGCGCACACCCAGCGGACCCACCGCGCCGGCCACCAGCACGTCGTCACCGGCGGCCGCCCGCGCCAGCCGTGCGGCGGCCACGTTTATGGCCTGCACCTGATCCTCCAGCCCGTGCTGCGCCAGCTTCACCCGGCTGGCGCCAAAGCTGTTCGTCTCCAGCAGCTCTGCCCCCGCGCGCACGTACGCCTGGTGGACGCCGCGCACGAGGTCGGGGGAGCGCAGGTTCAGCTCGTCGTAACACTGGTTGATGAAGACGCCACGCGAGTAGAGCATGGTCCCCATCGCGCCGTCGCAGACGACGATCTGTTCAGGATCGACGAGACGGTCCAGCAACTCGCCGCGTCCCCCGTCCGGGCGCGTCGCGAGCCCGCCTGCACGGTGTTCTCCACGCGCTTCCGTCATGCGCCCGTCCGCAGGCTGCTCCACACCGGACACGATCTCGCGCCCGTCCGCCGGAAGATCCGCAGGCGACTCCCTCGCGCCGTCGTCCGCACGGTCTTCCCCACCCGCTTCCGTCATGCGCCCGTCCGCACGGCGTAGTACTTCGCCGCTGGATGATGCAGGATTATCGCCGCCGTGCTCTGCTCGGGGATGAGTTGGTAGGCGTCGGTGTGCGACATGCCCAGCTCCGCCTCCGCCGGCAACAGCCGGAAGACCGTCGCGTGATCGTCCAGGTCGGGACAGGCGCCGTAGCCCCACGAATAGCGCTTGCCGCGGCCGTCGACCATGCCCAGCTCCGCGCGCTGCCTGCGATGCATCCACTCGGCCATCGCCTCGGCGCTCTCCACGCCCAGGCCGTGGATGAGGAAGGCCTCGCTGAATTCGCCGGCACCCTGCAGCTCGTCGAACAGACGCGACGCCGCGTCGCCGACCGTCACCACCTGCAACCCGATCACGTCCACGCCCTGTTCGGCATGCTCCAACGGACGCACGTAGTCGGCCAGGCAGAGTCGCTCGCGCCCTTCCTGACGCGGGAACTTCATCCGCGCCGTCTCCTGCAGTTCACCTTTCGCCGAGTAGCGGGCGGGATCATAGATGATGATCTCGTTCCCTTCGGCGAGGGCGGGGAAGTAACCCTGCACTGCCTTCGGCGACAGCCAGCCGCGACGGCGCGCATCGGCCGACAGCCGCGCCAGCGAGGGCTCGAACATCTCCCTCTTCAGTCGCTCGAACTCCGGACCCGAGCCCCGTCCGCCCCACTGCAGGCGGTAGAGTTCGTCCAGGTCGAGTAGCGCGAACACCTCATCCAGCGGCACGTCGCGAATCACCCGTGCGCCCCAGAACGGTGGCGTCGGCACGTCGGGCGCCGGCGGCGTATCGCTCCGCTCGCCGCCCTCCACGCCGGCGCGCTGGTCCTTGCCCACGCCACTGGTCAGGTAGATGTCGTTCCGCGCCTCCTCCACCAGTGTCTGCACCATTGGCGTGTGCGCGCCCGGCTCGCGCAACCGCTCCATCATCTCCAGCCCTTCAAAGGCGTCCTTGCAGTAGAAGACGCCGCCGCTGTAGTTGCGCTCGGGTTCCACGAACAACATCCGTCGACCGAAGCGCCGGTTGATCGCCGCGCCGCCAATGAGCACCGGCAACGTCAACCCGCGCCGGTCCAGCTCCTGGACGCAGAGCGGCATCTGCTTGGACGTGCTCACCAGCAGCGCGCTCAACCCGATCGCGTCGGCGCCCAGCGCCTGGGCCTGCTCGATGATCGTGTTCACCGGCACCTGTTTGCCCAGGTCGTGCACGGTGTAGCCGTTGTTGGAGAGGATCGTGTTGACGAGCGACTTGCCGATGTCGTGCACGTCGCCATAGACCGTCGCCAACACCACTGTCCCCTTGGTGTAGCCCTCGGCCTTCTCCAGGAACTGTTCGAGGTACTTCACCGCTCTCTTCATCGCCTCGGCCGACTGCAACACGAACGGCAGGATCAGTTCACCGGCGCCGAACTTGTCGCCCACTTCCTTCATCGCCGGCAGCAGCACGTCGTTCAGCACGCGCACCGGATTCTCGCGCACGCCGGCCAGCTCCAACCGCTCCTCGATCCCCTCCTTCTTCCGATGCACGATCGCCCAGTTGATGGCCTCGTCGGGCGACATCCCCGCGGTGGGATCCTCCGCCTCCACCTTCTGCTCGGAACCGGCCGTGGCGTGGTCGTACCGTTCGATCAGCCGCTGCAGCGCATCCGGTCGACGGTTGAAGACGAGGTCGTTGGCCAGTTCGCGCTCGGCCTCGGGGATCTCGGCGTATGGCCGCAGGTGCGCCGGGTTGATGATTGCCGCGTCCAGCCCCGCCTGCACGGCATGATGCAGGAAGACGGAGTTGAGCACCGCGCGCGCCGGCGCGCCCAGCCCGAAGCTGACATTGGAGACGCCCAGTATGGTGTGCACACCAGGCAGCTCGGCCTTGATGCGACGAATACCCTCGATGGTCTGGTGCGCCGAGTCGACCCACTCGGCGTCGCCGGTGGCGAGGGTGAAGGTGAGGGCGTCGAAGAGCAGGTCGCCCGGCGCGAGCCCGTACTCGCCGACGACGATGTCGTGTATGCGACGGGCGATCTCCACCTTCCGCTCGGCCGTCGTGGCCATCCCCACGGTATCGATGGTGAGGGCGACGACGGCGGCACCGTGGCGCTTCACCAGCGGCACGACGGCGTCGATACGCTTGCGGCCGTTCTCCATGTTGATGGAGTTGACGACCGCCCGTCCGGGAATGTGGGAGAGGGCAGCGGCGATCACCGCAGGCTCGGTGGAGTCGACCATGATCGGCGTCTCCACTGTCTGCGAGAGCAGCTTCACCACCGTCGACATCTGTTCGGCTTCGTCGCCGCGTTCGGTGAGGGCGACGCAGACGTCGAGCACGTGCGCGCCGCTCTCCGCCTGTTCACGGGCGACACCGGCCACGCCCTCGTAGTCGTCGGCGAGCAGGAAGCGCTTGACCCTGCGCGACCCCTGCGCGTTCACCCGCTCGCCGACGATGAGGGGCGGCGGTGTCTGGGCAATGGTCGTGGAGCGCATGGCCGACGACAGTCTCGTCCCGGTTGCCGCGCCATTGTGTCTCCCGATGGCCGGCGTGGGAACGGCGCGCACATGCTGCACGATCGCCGTCAGATGTTCGGGCGTCGTCCCGCAACAGCCGCCGACGACGCGCACGCCGTAATCACGCACGAATTCGGCGAGCTGCACGGCCATCGGCTCGGGCTCCAGCGGATAGACCGCGTCGCCGCTACCGGTGTTGATGGGCAGGCCGGCGTTGGGAATGACGGAGAGAGGCACGCTGGCGAACTCACCGAGCCAGCGAATGGGTTCGCGCATGTGCTCGGGGCCGGTCGAGCAGTTGAGGCCGAGCACGTCGACGCCCAGCGCTTGGAGCGTGGTCATGGCGCTGGCGACGTCGGTGCCGAGGAGCATGCGACCGCTGACGTCGAGGGTGACCTGGGCCTGCACGGGCACACGTCGACCGAGTTCGGCGAACAGTTGCTGGAAGCCGGCCAGCGCGGCCTTCACCTCGAGGATGTCCTGCGCCGTCTCGATGAGCAGCACGTCGACGCCACCTTCCATGAGCCCGCGCGCCTGGAGGTGGAACTGCTCGGCCAGTTCGTCGAAGGTGACCGCCGAGAGGGCCGGGTCGCTACTGGACGGGAGCATCCCGGTGGGGCCCATGGAACCGGCGACGAAGCGCGGATGATCGGGCGTGGAGTGCGCGTCGGCGGCGGCGCGGGCGATCCGCGCGGCGGCGACGTTGATCTCGTGTGCCCGCTCGCCCAGCCCCCACTCGGCCAGTCGACGCGGCGTGCTCTGGAAGGTACAGGTCTCCACGACATCGCAGCCGACGGCGAGGAAGCTGTCGTGGATATCGCGAATGACGTCGGGCCGGGTGATGACGAGGTAGTCGTTGCATCCCTCCAGCGCGGCACCGCCGAAGTCGTCCGCGGTGAGGTTCCGCCGCTGGATGTTGGTACCCATGGCGCCGTCGAAGACGATCACGCGTTCGCGTACCGCGGCGAGGTAATCGGGGCGCTGGGCAGGGGCGGTCATGGGCATTCTGGTGGGAATCCCGAACACAAAAAAATCGCCCGGGCTGTTGGAAGCGCCGGGCGATGTGGCTGCGCTTTAGCTGGTTGTTTAACGTGGCCGCAAGTTGCCGGAAATCACCACGGGGATCAGTTGTGGTGGCCATCGGTGAGGACGGCCACTTCTGGATGTATAGCAGGTATGGGGGTGAGGGGGAAGTGGCCCCGGCGTACGCCGGGGTGCCCCGGCGTACGCCGGGGTGACGGGGCCTTCGCCGGGGTGCCCCGGCCTTCGCCGGGGTGCCGGGGCCCTACGCGGCGTCCCCGATCCGTCGCCCCGGCGAAAGCCGGGGCCCATGGCCGGCATCGAAGCGTCCAAGGGATCCCGGCTTTCGCCGGGATGACGGGCTTTCGCCGGGATGCCCCGGCGTACGCCGGGGTGACGGGGCGTACGCCGGGGTGACGGGGCCCTACGCGGCGTCCCCGATCCGTCGCCCCGGCGAAAGCCGGGGCACATGCGCGGCACCCGAATTCGTCGCAGCCCAGCCCGTCGCGCCGCGCATTGGCGAGATTGCGTCATAGCACTTTCCGCCCCGCTTGCCGTCCAGAATTTCATACATGCCATCAATTGCCTCGCTTCGCAGCGAGTGGCTATCCAATCCGCGCGGCGATATCCTCGCCGGCACCGTCGTCGCGCTGGCCCTGATCCCGGAAGCCATCGGCTTCTCGATCATCGCCGGCGTCGATCCGCGGGTCGGGCTCTACGCCTCCTTCTCCATCGCCGTCATCACCGCGCTCGTTGGTGGTCGACCCGGCATGATCTCGGCCGCGACGGCCGCCATCGCCGTGCTGGTGGTGCCGCTCATCCGCGACCATGGCCTGGACTACCTCTTCGCCGCCACGATCCTCATGGGACTGGTCCAGATCGGAGCCGGATTCCTCCGCCTCGACCTGCTCATGCAGTACGTGTCGCGGTCGGTGATCACGGGTTTCGTCAATGCGTTGGCGATCCTGATCTTCATCGCCCAGGTTCCGCAACTGACGGGCGTGACCTGGGTGACGTACGCCATGATCGCCGGCGGGCTGGCCATCATCTATCTCTTCCCCCGCATCACGAGGGCGGTGCCGTCGCCGCTGGTCGCGATCGTACTGCTGACCATCATCTCGATCTACGGCGGGCTGGACGTCAACACGGTGGGCGACATGGGCGAGCTGCCGTCGTCGCTGCCCGCGTTCCTCATCCCCAACGTGCCGTTCACGCTGGCGACGCTGCAGATCATCCTGCCCTTCTCGCTCACGATGGCGGCGGTAGGCCTGCTCGAGTCGATGATGACGGCACAGATCATCGACGACCTGACCGACACTTCGTCCGACAAGCGCCGCGAGATGAAGGGGCAGGGCATCGCCAACTTCGCCACCGGCTTCCTGGGCGGCATGGGCGGCTGCGCGATGATCGGCCAGTCGGTCATCAACGTGAAGTCGGGCGGACGGACGCGACTGTCGACGATGGTCGCCGGCGTCTTCCTCCTCTTCCTCATCGTCGTGCTCGGCCCGCTCGTCGACCGCATCCCGATGCCGTCGCTGGTGGCGGTGATGATCATGGTGTCGATCGGTACCTTCAGTTGGCGTTCGATCAGGGACATCCGGCATCATCCGTGGCAGTCGTCGGTCGTCATGATCACGACCGTCGTCGTCGTCGTCTACACCCACGACCTGGCGCAGGGCGTGCTGGCAGGTGTCATCCTGTCAGGGCTCTTCTTCGCCGGCAAGGTCAAGGGACTGTTCACCGTCACCTCAGAACTGTCGGCGGACGGCACCACGCGCACCTATCGCGTCGCCGGTCAGGTCTTCTTCGCGTCGTCGGAGAGCTTCACGTCGGCGTTCGACTACAAGGAGGTGCTGGACCGTGTAGTGATCGACGCCAGTGGCGCGCATTTCTGGGACATCTCGGCGATCGACACGCTCGACAAGGCCATCCTGAAGTTTCGCCGCGAAGGCACGGCGGTGGAGGTCATCGGCCTGGATGAAGGGAGCGCCTCGATGGTCGAGCGCTACGCCATTCACGACGAGCCGGGTGCGGAAGCGCAGCCCGGCGCGCACTGAGGAGAGACGCGATGAGCAAGGTACTCGCATGTATCGACAACTCCGCTTACGCGGCCAGCGTCTGCGATCTCGCCGTCTGGGTCTCCATGCGTCTCGCCCTCCCGATCGAGTTGCTCCACGTCGTCCAGCGTAACGACGCTGTGGCCCAGCGCCGCGACCTGAGCGGCGCCATCGGACTCGGCGCCAAGTCGGATTTGCTGGAAGAGCTGTCGAGGATGGATGAGGCCGACGCCAGGCTGCAGGTCGAGCGCGGGCGCATACTGCTCGCGACAATGACCGAGCGTCTGGAGATGGGCGGCGCAACGGACATCACGCCGCTGCATCGTCATGGCGGGATAGTGGAGACGATCCTGGAGCGGGAGAGCGACGCTCGCGTCATCGTCATCGGCAAGCGCGGGGCGAGTCATGAGTTTGCTCCGGCGCACATCGGATCCAACATCGAACGAGTTGTGCGCGCGAGCGGCAAGCCAGTGCTCATCGCGCCCCGCACTGTCGAAACGCCGCAATCGGTGGTCCTCGCCTACGACGGCAGCAAGGCCGCAGGGCGCGCGCTGGAGCGGGTGGCGAACTCGCCCGTGTTCGCGAGGCTACCTGTGCATGTCGTCACCGTGGGCACTGACGACGAGAGGAGTCGGCAGTTGCTGGACAGTGCGCGGGCGGTGCTGGCGGGTGATCGAGCCGTGGAGCTGTCAGTTCTCGGCGGCAAGGCCGAGGTGGCGATCGCCGAGGTGGTGGAGCGGAGCCCGCAGTCGCTGTTGGTGATGGGGGCGTACGGGCATTCGCCTCTGCGGACGCTGATCGTGGGCAGCACGACGACGGCGCTCATCCGGACGGTGCATGTGCCGGTGTTGTTGGTGCGGTGACCCCGCCCCGGCGTTCGCCGGGGTGCCCCGGCGTCCGCCGGGGTGACGGGGCCGGCGCGCCCACATTGTCATCCCGGCGAAAGCCGGGGTGACGGGGCCGGCGCGCCCACATTGTCATCCCGGCGAAAGCCGGGATCCATGATCCATGGGACGCTTCGGTGCCGGTCATGGGCCCCGGCGTCCGCCGGGGCGGGGGAACTGACGCCCGACTGACACCCCCGCACCATCATGGATGCTGACCGGCTCGATAGCGCCTCCCCCCGCCCTCGCACCCATGCGCATCAAAGTGCCCTGCGTGTACATCATGGCCAGCAAACCTCACGGCACATTGTACATCGGCGTGACGTCGGACCTGGTCCGTCGCGTCTGGCAACACCGGAACAGCTACGGCGAAGGTTTCACCAAACGCTACGGCGTGAAGCAACTGGTCTGGTATGAACTGCATGGGACGATGAAGGATGCCATCACTCGCGAGAAGCGCCTCAAGGAATGGCACCGCGCCTGGAAGATTGAACTTGTAGAGAGCGCCAATCCGGAGTGGCGCGATCTGTACGGCGAGATCATTTGACAGGCGTGCCCCGCCCCGGCTTCCGCCGGGGTGACGGACCGGGACGCCGCGCATGGCTCCGTCATCCCGGCGAAGGCCCGTCATCCCGGCGAAAGCCCGTCATCCCGGCGAAAGCCCGTCATCCCGGCGAAAGCCCGTCATCCCGGCGAAAGCCCGTCATCCCGGCGAAAGCCCGTCATCC